>Ga0114962_10002426_pt1 | contig 15548 bp, 14 predicted proteins | sample C_130820_MF_Meta_FD_87017 | JGI IMG/M metagenome (GOLD analysis project Ga0114962, IMG submission 87017) | Freshwater microbial communities from Lake Croche, Canada to study carbon cycling - C_130820_MF_MetaG | ecosystem: Environmental > Aquatic > Freshwater > Lake | place: Lake Croche, Canada...
ACAACCGGCACAACCTGCACAAGCACAACAACCGGCACAACCTGCACAAGCACAACAACCGGCACAACCTGCACAAGCACAACAACCGGCACAACCTGCACAAGCACAACGACCGGCACAGGCTCCCGCACAATCTAAACCTGTAACACCTGTTGGACAGAAGCCTAAGGTAAAACCCGATCCTAAAAATCCCGGCAAGTTTGTAGACGCTGTTACTGGAAAACCAGTAGCTATGGAAGAACGCTTGTACAAAAGCAAACCAAATGATTTGTCAAAGAATGAACCAATGAATCTTGCCGAATCATTACGCAAACTAAGCGATAGATTAGATCAGCTAACATCTAAGAATCACATTAATGAAAGTAAAAATTCTTATAGGCATAACACCTTAAATGAAGGTGGAGCAATGCCCGGCGTAGGACCTATACATATTAGCGAAATAAATCCTACACTTACCGCTTTGCAAAAAAAGTTAGGTCTTGATTTGAAAAACAATACTTTGGGCAGTGTAGGTAAAAAAGAGTTTAGTGGCGATATAGATATTGCTGTAGACATTGATCCCGCTGAAGCGGCTAAGCTTGCTGAAAGATTAAAAACAATTCCTGAAATACTGGACCTCTCAAGAGGCTCAGTAATAAGCACTAAAGTGAAAATTGCTAATTATGATCCTAGTAAAAAAAGTCCCGATCCTACCAAACCAAGAACAGGATATGTGCAAATAGATTTTATGTTTGGTAATCCGCAATGGTTAAAAGATTTTTATCACGCGCCGTATGAGAAGGATAGTAAGTACAAAGGTGTACATAGAAATATATTAATTTCTGCAATTGCAGCGCATTTAGATAAGATAGAAAGCAAAGAAAAAATTGATGACGGCAGACCGGTTATTTCCACGAGGTGGATGTGGAGCCCAACAAACGCACTAGTGCGGATAGAAAGAACTCCAGAAAAAAATAAAAAAGGTAATGGTTACACTAAGAAGAATGACAACAGAATTATAGCAGGACCATATAGAGATCTTAATGATGTCGCAAAGCATCTAAGACTAAACAGTGCTGATAATTTGTATTCATATGAAACTCTACGAAAGGCAATGGATAAAAACTATTCGCCAAACTTGATTGATCAAATACTAAAAGATTTCGCTAATAACGATGTGATAAAAGAATTGGGCGTGCCTGAAGATATCAAAGAGTACACGTTAGAAAGTAAAGAGTGGTTCAAAAACATAAAGAATAGATTGTCTGATCTTACCGAAGCTAGAGACGCTAGCCCTCGCATCCCTCACCCGGAAGATGCAATATTTACTAGTCAAGCTGAAGCACTGAAATATGAACAAGCATTAGAAGATACGATTACTGGTGCAGATAAGATCAGCATCAAGTGGGATGGTGGTATAGCTCTATTCTTTGGTACAAGCCCGGAAGGTAAGTTCTTCATTAACGACAAGTATATGCCTGATGGTTTCTATGCATACAGTCCGCAAGATTGGGAACGATATGACACTACTATTAAAAAGTCAAGAACAGCAAGACCCGATCTTTACAACAAAATAGCAGTTATTTGGAAAGGGTTGCAGCAATCGGTGACCGACACCGGTATCTACAAGGGTGACTTAATGGATGTAAGTGACGGCAAGGCACTTCAACCGGTAAACGGCAACTTTCAATTTAAGCCAACTACTGTTACATACAATGTTCCTGCAGCCAGTCCGTTAGGAAAATTAATTCAGAATAAAGTTGGAGTAATAGTAGTACACCAGCGCAACGGCGCACCTTGGGATGGTAAGACAGGATTAGAGAACCGCAGTAACGTAGCCATTATACCTCCTAAAGCTGGAGTACAATTCAAGTTAAAGAATCCGGGTAGACTAGCAACAGATGCCCGCAATGCAGTATTACAACAAGGCCCTATTGCGGAAAAATTCTTGAACGGGATGGCAAAAACAGCCAAAGACTCGATACAAAAGTATTTTAATCATAAGATTACTAGTCAAACTAACGAAGATTTGCTGCCGTGGTTGCAGAAGGAAGTAAGCGGTAAACAGTATCAACTATTAACTGCGTATATTAAAGACAATTCTGAAGGTATGAAGGCACTAGAAAAAGTATGGAATAGCGTATACAAACTGAAAGAAAATCTAGTTTCACAGCTTGAGAAACAAGTAAGCGGGTTTTCCCAAACAATCAACGGACAGCCCGGCGGTGAAGGATTTGTAGTACCCACTAGAGCCGGCCTTGTAAAGTTAGTAAATCGTATGCAGTTTGGTAGCGCACACTTCAATAAGTAACCGCAATCCCTTAATTTTTTCAACACAGGCATAAATATTAGTATGGGAGCAGTAGGCACCCAACAAACATTAAGGAATTTTTAAAATGGCACAATTTACACGTACAAACGGTGACTTTTACCCAGTAATGAACCTTGACTATCCTGCATATTCGAATCCTGGCGTTAACGCTCTTGATTCAGGTTATGTAGTTCAGCCACAAGGCCCAAAGCTTGACTTCTTCACACTCAGTGCAGCTAGCGGCACTGGCTTCAGCCCAACTCAGGCCAATGTTATTGTTTCAACTGTTCAGCAGTTGGCAACAATTTACATTTATGAGTATGTGGACACAAGCACAGACACGCTTTCTTTCGCTGTATACCCAACAGGCGCTTGGGCAGTTGATAACAGCTACGGTGCTAACGCAAACGTAACTGCCGCTGTAATCGCAGCACTGACCTCAGCTTCAGTTGCTAATACAGTTACTGGTGCAAACTCAGCGACATTCACCACAGTTTACACTGGTCTCTAATACTAGTTTGACTGTCTGAAACAACGAACCCGGGATTTATTCCCGGGTTTTTTGCCTCTATAAATACAGCATGAATCACCTACTTTCATGTTACACATTGTTTGACATAACACAGACTAACGTGTTAAACAGGTCAAAGCCTTTAGCTAGTGATATACCTGAAATTTGGAATCATAGAAGAAGCACACAGGCTAACTTTGATACTATTTTGCAAGCAATTTCATTACGATCACAGCCTGAGATAGTTAAAATTCCTACAAAAATAAAGATCACACTTGATGACGATAAATTTGGTTTTCTTTACAAAGGCTATGACGAGGAAGAAATAGTAGCATGGACCTTTGATTTTCAAGTACAGCATCCTAGTGTGTTTAGCGACGGGATAGAAGATTTAAGTTATTTATATAGTGATTGCGACGGAGTACCCATGATAAGATGCAACACCGAATGGCATAGAGTATCTAACTTTTTAGATACCACCCCTGAACTTAGAAACATATATTTTATACACCATGAACAAGATCAATAAAGTAAAACAGTTCTTTGCTAGGGAACTATCAAAGGAAATCCAAAGTATTATGCTTTTGGAAGTATCGGACGGGAGTTATCTAGCGTTTGGAAAATACAGTATTGCTCCTAAAGACGGGTGGTATGAAATACGCACAATAAAAGAACCCTGGCGTGATCGTACTATGATATCAGATCTAAAAATAGCCGTAACTTGGTGCATATTTGACAAGCATTCACGAATACTAGAAACTAGGAGATTGCCCGAAATAGACACCGAACTAACCGGAATTAAAATAACTTTAGCTTCATTACAGCAAAAATTCAATAATTCTAGCAATTCGGCTGATAAATGCATCTATCTAGCTAAGATACAGGAAACTAAATATAAGAAATCTATGATATTACGTGAATTAAATCTGTATCTTGGAACCTCTGCTCTTTGGCAAAAAGAGAAGTTCAAGAAATTTGACCCCTCATATTCCTAGAATTCTGATAAATACACTAACAAGACTGGAAACACATTATGAAACTCAATGATTTAGACTCTAAAGGTTATGCTGTAAAAGCTCTCAAGGAAAGCTTTGACTATAAATTTGATACATCAGGATTAAACACTGGTGCAGCTACAAAGATGCTTAGAAAAGTGCAAGGTTTAAAGAAAGAAATGAAGGCAACACCTAACTTCTATGAGAATCAGAATTCACCTTCATACATGAAGCTAGTGTTTATGGAAGAAGCTCTAACTGAACACATTGTTAGTAACAAGCCGCGCGCCGCAAGAATCATCATTGAGAACGAAGAAGTAGAAAAGTCACAAGTAATCTTAGCTGCTCAAGATATAGTTGATTCTGTGCAGAAAATGATTGAAGAAACTAGTGATATGCTTGTTAAAGAATTGCCTGCACTTACATCAAGTGTTGAAAATGAAATTGGTGTAAATGAAAGCACTCAATTCAATCAGCAAGTTTCAGAAGCATTAACCGGTCTTAGCCAAGCTATGGCACAGGCTAAAGCCACACTACAGAATGCACTAAATGGGCTAACAGGTCAGGGAGGAAATCCAGAAGCATTTGCTCCACCGGCAGGCGGCGCAGCTTCACCTCTAGAGGTTCCGCCAGAGGGTGAGGTTTCACCTGAGGAAGCTCCTGAACTGCCAGCAGAAGAACCAGAAGAAATGCCAACACCTAGAGTTGGGCGTGAAAAGAGATAACAATGTATCTCTTTGAGCTAGATGAAGAACCATTAGTTGTAAAGATAATCACAGTAAGTGATCAATTGGCTACGGATGTGCAGTCGGGTAAAGTTAAACCTGATTGGACTGTGGATGAGCTATTGTCGTATTATAGAAAGTATAATATAGTTCTGAGCAAAGATGATTTGTATAACATGATTAAGCAGCCGCCGTTACAGAATTATATCACCAATATTCAGGGTGATAATGTAATATTTAAAGGTCAACAAGAAAAGCCGGCTATGTCAGGTCCTCCTCCTGCACCTGAAGATCAAAAGAAAGTCGTAGCAAAAATGGCTAAGAGAGCTGCAAAATAGCATTTGACAGATAGAATAACATTTGCTATAATTAGTTAATGTATATACCTAACAAATTTCCATATAATGCATTAGATAGAGAAACAATCAATGGTTCTAGACATTACGTAACTCCAGATGGTCACCGAGTACCTAGTGTCACAACCATTTTAGACGCAACTAAACCCGAAGAAAGCAAGAAAGCACTACAAGAATGGCGCAAACGTGTGGGTCATGCTAAAGCACAGCAGATTACTACCGAAGCAGCTAGTCGTGGTACTAGAATGCATAAGTGGCTAGAAAACTATGTTAAGACTGGCAACATGGGTGAACCGGGTACTAACCCGTATAGTGTACAGAGTCATCAGATGGCTCAACGCATCGTTGACGAAGGGCTTGTAAATTGTAGTGAATTTTGGGGTACAGAAGTTTCACTTTACTATCCTGAAATTTATGCAGGAACTACTGACTTAGTAGGAATCCATACTGGTTCAGCAGCTATTATGGATCATAAACAATCTAATAAAGTTAAAAAGCGTGAATGGATTGATGACTACTTCATCCAACTTGCGGCATATTCTAATGCCCATAATAAAGTTTGGGGGACTAATATCCGTAAGGGTGTTATTTTTATGTGTACTGCTGATAAGCAATACCTAGAGTTTATCATTGAAGGTAAAGAATTTGACAAATATTCTGACCTTTGGTTTGCTAGATTAGAAGAATACTACACTAAATTTTTGTAGTCGTTTAAGATTCTGTGAGCATAAATAAGTGTATTAGGATAAGATACACTTATGGCCATCATTCAAATTTCCCAAATCCAACAGAGAACCGGTAATCTTGTAGACTTGCCGCAACTAAATGAAGCCGAATTTGGCTGGGCATCAGACACCAAACAGTTGTTTATAGGTAAAACTGTTCCGGCTGAGAATGTTGAAGTTCTCACCGCCTACTCTAATATTGCGTTCAGTCAAATTACAGGAGCTGTTGGTAATTTAAATATTACCGCATCCGTTGCTAACGGAGAAGTGCTAACTTTTGACGGTACCAATTGGGTAAACCGAGGCGGTAATGCCGGCGGCTTTATTAATTTAGGTAATGTTGGTAATGTGCATCTTGGTGGAGGGACAAGCGGTTATGTATTACAAACAGACGGCACTGGCAATCTAAGTTGGACTGCACAGACTGGGAACGGTGGAGGTAATGGTACACCCGGCGGCGCAACTACACAGATTCAGTTTAACAGTGCAGGGGCTTTTGGCGCTAGTGCAAATTTCACATATAACTCTTCTAGTTCACTATTAACAGTAAATGGCAATGCAAATGTTGGCAATCTAAATGCTAGTTCGTTGGTCAGTGCCTCATTGTTTAGTTCCAATATTGCAACAGGAACTCCTCCCTTATCAGTACAATCATCTACACAGGTGCCAAACTTATATGCGACCTATGCAACTACTGTAACAAGCGCAGCACAACCTAATATTACAAGTGTAGGTACATTAAGTACGCTTACCGTAACAGGCAATGCTAATGTAGGCAACATCGGTGCTACTAAAGGTGTATTCATTAATGTAAGCGGAAACGGTAGCGCATTAAGTTCATTGACGGGTGCTAATGTTTCGGGCGCCGTTGCATTTGCAACTACTGCCAATGGTGTAGCTGCTGCAAATATTGTAGGAGCAGTGCTAACCGCAAACGCATTATTAACAAATACCTCATCTGCTACAAGTGTATATCCCACGTTTGTCACAAGTTTATCTAATGGTTACTCACAACAGTATGTTAATTCAGCAATTAGTGCGAATCTAGCAAACGGTTCCGTAACCGCAACTACATTCATTGGCAATGTTATTGGTAATATATCCGGCAATTTTATAGTGAATGGAAGCAATACTGATGTGTTGTTTAATGATTCCGGTGCTGCAAACGCTACTGGTGGATTTACTTTTAATAAGACATCCAATCTCGTAACAGTAAACGGCAACCTAGTTTCATCTAATGCCAATTTAGGAAACTTAGTAATTGCTAACCACTATCAAGGTGTAATAGAAACACCAGCTCAACCAAATATCACATCGTTGGGTACCTTAAATATATTGAATGTAGCTGGCGTCGTAACTGCACCAATATTCCAAGGTGCATTCAACGGAGACGGTTCGGGATTGAGTACATTGTCCGGCGCTAATGTCACCGGTGCCGTAGCATACGCAACAACTGCTAATTCAGTTGCCGGAGCTAATGTATCGGGTACCGTAGCAAACGCTAACAACTCATCGTATTTGGGCGGCGCACCAGCAGCAAGTTATTTGTTGACTAATGGAACAGGTGCTGGATTAAGTGCAATTACTGGTGCCAACGTCACTGGTTACGTAGCAAATGCAACTTACGCCAACACTTCAGGTAACGTATCTCATGGCATATTCTTTAGTAATAATGGATTGGGCGCCGGTTCAGGTATTGGTTTTGATGGAACAGCCACTACTACTATTAGTTACAATACTATTGGTGCGTTAGGAGTTGGAAACTTCACTGGATCAAATCAATTGTTAACCCCGACCGGGTATCAGGTTCTTCCCGGTGGCCTCAAGATGGCTTGGGGTATGACGCCAACCCCAGCTATTACTAACTCTTATCCAGGCGCAATGGTAGTATGTCCTTTTGCAACGGGAGTAAACTTTACTCAAGTATTTTCAGCGCAGGCTACTTTAATTAATCCATATGGCGACAATGGACAGGGTGCATATTACGATGTATGGGCACAAGTGGTAGGCTTCACCACTGCCAGTGTGCGGGTAATGGTGCAAGGATCAAGTGGTTCCAACGGTGGTTCTTGGAATATATACTACTTGGTTATTGGAAAATAATAGTTTTTTGATAAATACTTCGTACACTCTCATAGTGAGAGTTTATGCAGTACCCACTGCGTAGTGGTTAGAACCCACACCATTTACAGGAGAAAATCAAATGGGACGTCCTTTAAAAATCGCTAAATCGCAAACAGTATTAACAATTACAGCAACAGGTTCCGGATTAGGAGCTGCTGTAACAGTATCACAAAACTTGACTACAACTCCAACTGTTGGTGTAGCAGCAGGTATGCCCTTTATCCCAGCAACAACAGTTGGTGGATTAGTTGGCGGCACTACATATTACATTAATGCTATTACTGGTAATCACACATTTACTGTGTCAACTACACAACTAAGTGTTCAACCGCAAGTACTAGCAACATTGTCAACTACTTCAGCACAAACAGTTAAAGCAACAGTTGGCTTAGTTGACTATGCATTTAACAATCCAAATAACTCAAATACATCAGCACCATCGGGTTCTAATGCATCGTTTGGTGCTGTAGGTGGTAACACTGCACAATACGGTAAGCAGACTCTAGTTGCAGTTGCAATTGGTCAGAATGGTATGGCTGGTGGTGGACTTGCAACAGACAGCGGAAGCTCACAATTCTTTGCTTCAGTTGACTCGCTTGCTAACATAGCAGCAGGTACAGTGATTCAGGCAAACGTAGCAAATATCAATGGTACTTCTACTGATTTGGTTACTCTTGGTACGGTTGCTACAGTCGATGCCGGTGTATTACTTGCAATAACTAATACAGTTGCTACAGGTAATTTTATTGTAACATCTGGCGATACCGCAGACTTATCTGACGGTGTTGTTTGGTTTGATACAAGCTTTGGTCCTATCGTAAACAATACACCATACTACTTAGGTACAGTTGCAAATACAACTCACTTTACAGTATTAGCAAATCCAAGTGGCCCAAATGTTCCAATGACAACAATCAATGGAATCACCTCAAACTTAAATCAGCACACAGGAAACTTTGCTGCCAATGCTACAACAACATATGCGACACCAGTTAATTATGTGTATGCAAATGAAGAAGCAGGTTTTATCGTTCGTCAGAAGGGTAAAACAAAGTATCTTGTACAGGGTGCGACAAGTGGTTTACAAGCACAGTGCTATACAGCAAACGTTGCTAACGCAGCATTGTTGCCAAACTCAATGAGCATTACTGCTACTACTGCGGCACCGGCTACAGTGTATGTACAGTCGTTGAACGATTATCAGTCACAGTTGTTTGCAACAACAGTTGCTGACGGTTCATTCACCCCTGGCACAAAGTATGTAGTTTACTATGCCGGTAATACAGATTGGACAGCAGTTGGCGCAGCAGGTAATATCACTGGTATTACATTCACTGCAACAGCGGTAGGTGGTTCTGGTACAGGTACAGCAGTGTTGTCATCATCATCCGGTGAGACACCTTCTGCATCAAATCCTGATGTGATTGCGTCATTCAACGGTGCAGCTGCCGCTAATGCGTACTACACACCAAGCAATCCAGTCGTAACTGTTAACAACGCTTAACGGTCATGGCAGCTACAGCGCGCATAACTAAGATTAAGGCTGAAACTGACATAGCGGTACTTCAAGTCCAGGTGAAAAACCTGGACGAGAAGTTTGACGGACTTAAAGAAGATATTCGTGATTTACGAACTTCAGTAGATACGCAAACCGAATTTAGTAAGACTCTTATTGAACATTTACAAACTGATCGTTCCTCTAACCGACATTCTTTAGGTAGAAAGGTAGAAGATTTAGAGAAGTGGAAGTGGATGGTAATGGGAGGCGCAGCGGTTGCGGGCGCTTTAGGTTTTCATGTAGTGAGTAAGGTGTTTGGAATACAATAGACTTACTTTGTCAGCGTTCTCAGCTTTTCTTGTACTAAATCAATATTGACTGTGCTAAACAGTCCGGTATGTAACGGCTTGGGGTATTGATCCTCTCCTACCCAAGCATATCCACAATGTTCATCGTTTAGAATAGGAATGAACTCGCTTTCTACTGCGCTAAAGAATGTGTGATATGTAAACGTATTATTAACAAACTTTTGAATTGGAATCAATTTGGTTATTTCAAAGAAGTCCATTTCTTCTAAACATTCCCTACGCAATCCTTCCAACAACGCTTCACCTTTTTCTATCTTTCCACCTGGAATACTCCAAGTATAATTCTTATCATTACGCAAAAGGTATAGGAATCGTCTTGTGCTACTGCAATAAAAAAAGATTCCTGCTGATACATTCATACTATGATTTATCTGAAATGAATGCGCGCCTACAAAAATACTGTTATATAACTATAGAATAGTCACCTTGGTTATAAAAGCCTTCATATGATTTCATCCACATATCATTGGCATATCTATATTGGATATTTGTAGACAAATTAGTAACGAATTGAGTAGTAGTAGCTGCCTGAGAATCAAATGCAACAAACCATTGACCAGTACTACCATCATATTGAATAATGTCGTTTGCATTTGCTACAACAGTTCCCCAAGATACTGTAGAATTATCGGGCGCCCCAATTGGTTCTACGATCAAATACCTTAATCCCGGCACAGGTCCGGGTAATCCCGCATTAGGACCACTAACTAGTGGATTAATAACTGAGCTAACAGGCGACATTGTATTTTGAGGTAACGTGTCCGGATCAATATTGTAAATCAAGAATCTATCGTCTAGCGGGTTTGGCACAATTGTACCTACAATATCAGTATCCATATATGGATTTTCTAACCATATTTGTGAGATACCTGGACGAATGGTTCCGTACACATTTAACAAACTAGACCAGTACAAGGCCGTATCAGGTGGAGGATCAACGTTGTATAAGTCAGTATTGGGCGGGTTAAATGGTTCATTTGCTGGCAACAATTGTAACATGTTACCTTGCAATAATATTTTATAACCATACGGGGTTACTTTTAATCTAGTACCTAATAGCAAGTCATCATTTTGCATATCTTGTAGCGCATTGCCTTTGTAGATAGACATGATGATCTTTTCAATAACACCCATCTTAAGAAGTTTAGCAGGCGTACTCAACCATATAGGCATGTAGAACTTCCATGTCATTACATCTATGGGATTACCTGTACCAACTGGTATACTTCTACTAGTAAATGTTAATCCATCTTGGAAAACAGAACTTAATGAAGTCCAATCTATAAAGTTATCTGTGCTTTGAATTTCTAATGCAGGATTGAATAGAGTACCTAATTGTTCAATTAACTGTAGTTTTTGATTATAGTTAGTAGTCCAAAAATCTACATTCATTCTTAGCGTGTATGGTACAGGCATTAAGCGTTGGATAGAAAACGCTTGACCTTGTGTAGTTTCATAACGGCCAGTATCTTCGTCATAGTAACGCTGTCTAACTTGCATTTGATCTACGAAAGTAGGATCTTGCGTCCATTTTTGATTATACTCTAATCCGCTGATATAATAAGTTACCATAGGCGCGCTTGGTAAATTGCTAGCGGTGTTATTAGCAATAACAGTAGCAGCCTGCCTACTTTGGTCACCGTACATAATAGGTACGCGAACTAGTATGTCATTTCCTGCAGGGTCTTTGCCAAAGGTAACAGACCAATTTGAAAAAATCTTAGCAAACTGAATTAAAAATCTACGGATCTGAGAATCATAAAAAAACTGTGCCAATTTAATATTCCTTATAGTACAGGTGGTATAGGTGGATAGGGTTGATTGAGTATTGTTGACAACGGCTGCGCTTCCGAAACTGTAGTTCCATTTGTAAGTGTGGTGACGTTTGAATCGTTAATGAAGCTGGATAGCAACGACTTATCACTGGAAGTAAAGCCAGTGTCTGTTCTTACACTCTCACTGATTCTTAACCAAACTAAACCATCCCATCTAAACAATAACTGCGGTAAATAATCTATACGCAAGTGGTAATCTCCTACTGCAGGATTCGCTGGGAAACTAATGCCTGCGTTAACTCTAGATGCCATTGATCCTTGCAGTACTCCAGCAGGAAAACCATTTGGAGCTGTACCATCACCGGTCAAGTACCCAGCTAGATAGCCAAATGATTGAGGTGAATAACGTGCGATATATTGGAATCGAGGATCACAATCTGCGCGATAATCCATTTGTTGCGAAACTGTACCAGTAAAGCCCGGAGCCACTGGATCTTGATCAGCAGTGGCATATGTATTATCTGCTGTACCATAAGGTCCTGTTATAACAGTAGGTGAAGCTTGAAACTCTAATATCTTTAGACCACTTACAAATCCCGAACCTGTGCCAATTTTTTCAGGTGCAATAGTTCTAACTTGTAAATGTGATTGTATAAACTTGTCTATCTTAGCGTTATTCTTCTTAAGATTATCCAACGCTTGCTTAGATATTCGTATTACAGGGCTAGAGAATTTATAATTAGGGTTATTTACAAATTCTACAGTACCAACTGTAGCTGCAGGGTTGCCCCCGTTATATACTAAGAGATCGATAGGTGGAGCAGGTTGCCCGTTTTCTCCCGAAAACACAGTAAGACCGTCAGCGTTAGTTACATACTCGCCATACGTAGGAACCACGTAGAGATTATTTACTGTGTAGCCCGAGTTAGGAACAATTCGCTGTGCCTCCTCTAACACTGCGTTATTGATTTCTATATTCTTGTTGTAAGTAGATAATATAGTACTGAGTGTAGGATTGGTATCAATTTGCCAGTATGTAGAATTTGGGGGAGTGATTCCCGGCGGCACTGGTTGAGTAGATATGTAATTCACACCGCCATATGTAATTACATAACCTTGAGGGTACGGTTTGTTAGGATCAAATATACCAAGATAGTTGTCTGTGTTTGTTGGCTCTTTAAGAATTTGTGCAAACTCTTCGGTGTTAACAAGCGGCTCACACTTAATTCGCCAAAGATGCGGATACCAAGTCGGAGAGAAGCCTTCACTGGCCCAGTTAGCATCAGTTATCTGCATAAAGCGTTTTAATGCTACTGGTACTTTATTAGCATCTAATGGGTCATAATCTAGCAAGTGGGGTAATTCTATTACATCCCCTACCATTAACTTTCTACCTATTTGTTCAATCATGTCATTGTAGTGAACTACAATAAAAATGATGTTGTTGTTTAGAAACAATCCAAATTGGCTTAAATCAAAATCTAAATTCTGTACTTGATAATGACCTCGCAACCGGTAAATATTAGTATCGTAAGTACGATCTCTGTTTTCTATGAATAGCAAGTCTTGTATGTTTTGAGGATTTAGCGTATCATATTGCGGTTGAGTAAAGTCGTTGCTAGGACCCTGATTTGACGGACCCATATATTTATGAATATATAAATCGGTTCCACCAACGGTTAGTTGTTCTGCTATCGTTCTATCAAAGAACGCATAGTCTTGGGTTTTCTGCGGGCGGTATAAACTGAGCCGAGGCATATTAAACTCCTCCCGCCATATTCTTAGCGAGTAAGTTAACCTTTCTTGAGGCATTTCGTATAGCTATGTATCCGTCAAGGATTCTGTCTCTTGCAATCTTGATGATATGGTAATACCATTTTGTGTATTTTTTATCATTGAACATATAGTTATTTATCGTACCCAATAATGTGTCAAATATCTTGACATTGGATATTGTTTCTGTTAGACTAGCATAACTGGCACAGGATACGCCTAAGTTATTGATTCTTATAGTAAAAAAAAGGCTTGACTTTTTTTAGGTATTTCTATATACTATATAAGTAGGATAAGATTTAGGAGATTTATATGGCTCGTCGCCCCGTTCTTGTTAAGACCAAAAAGAAAGTCACCCGCGCTACTGCGATTCGTCGCGGGAAAAATACTTCCGGACCCGAATTTACTGGTTGGGAAAAGATGACCGGTCAGCAGTTCAATAAGTTCAAGAACGACACAAAATATTTCTATTACGAAAATTTTCAGGAAGCTGACTTGCTCCCTGAGATTTGGGTGTGGATGAAAGCGAATGGTTATTCTGTTCAGGACATTCGCAACGCCAAAGCGGCAAGGGGTCTTTATGCGGTTGGTGTGTGGCCCGCTATCATGTGCAAGTTGTTGCACACTGGTTGCCCCGATTACAATAAGGTAGAGGCAGACTACTGGGAAGCACTTGCGGGTACTGGACCCACACTTCACCCAATTACCAAATTCATCAGGGACCGAGTGGATGCGGCTATCCCGGTTGGTGCAAAGATTGTAGAAGAAGAAAAGAAGGTAGAAGAATCAAAGGTTGAAAAGCCGGTGTTTCGCCTAAACATCCAAGAACTGATGCGTGAACGTGCTAGTGACGCTTTTGGCGAGATTGAAGGTCTCGCCGACGATTACAATCTTGCAGGTTGCCCAAAAGAATTCCCAACCAAAGATGCAATTATGGGTTTTCTAAATGCACAGAAAGTTCTTCCGCAGCACCTCAGTAACTACATCAAGCATTGGGAAAATCTCAAGGCTGAGTATGAAGAAGCTAAGGCAGGAAAGTGTCCCTTGTTGATTGCAGGCTATTCTATCTATACTCGCACTCAACTTAACAACAAGATCAAGTTTGCCGATCAGGTCATCGAAAATCTGACTGCGTATATCGCTATCAAGCAGGCATCGCGTACTCCGCGTGTCCGTAAGGCAGTACCAATCTATAAGATTGTTGCTAAGTTGAAGCACCTCAAGGCATTTAAGGATGCTACTCTCAAATTGGATTTGGTCGGGCTCTCCCCTGAAAAGTTGCATAATTCTCAGGAGGCGTGGGTCTACGATACTCGCAAGCGTAAAATGCATCACTATGTCGCAGACAATTATAGCGGGTGTCTGATGGTCAAGGGCAATACTCTAATTGGCTTTGACAAGCGTGAGAGCGGTATCAAGGCGCTTCGCAAGCCCGCTGAGCAGATTAAGGCTCTCACTGGTAGCAAGCCGGCTGCACGTAAATACTTTGGGGAAATCAAAGCAGTTGTATCGATTCCAAATGGTCGATTTAATTCAGAAATGATTATTCTGAAAGCATTTTAAGGTAAATTTATGAATATTGATTTGAAGAAGTATCAGGAGTTTGTTCAGGCAGTCACAAGTGAACCTAGCAATGACCTAAGTACCTTTATGAGGAGACTTGATCGTTTAGATGGTAACTATGAAGCTTATGGACCTAACGGCGAACATATGCACGGACCAGACGCGAATGTGCCACTGCTTATTACGGGTGCCATGGGACTCTCTGCTGAAGCAGGAGAGTTTATGGAAATTGTAAAGAAGATGTTGTTTCAAGGAAAGCCATTATCCGAAGAAACTTTTTTCCATATGAAGCGTGAGCTGGGCGACGTTATTTGGTATTGGATTAACGCTTGCAGGGCACTTGACCTAGATCCAAACGAAGTCATTGCAGAGAACGTAAAGAAGCTAGAAAGCAGATACCCGGGCGGCTCTTTTGATCCTTACTACAGTGAGAATCGCAAAACCGGAGATTTGTAATCGTACTGAATTCCGATAAATAATAGTAACAAATCGGAATCTAACATGGCAATACCAGCAGGAATCAACCCAGGCACCAATGTACTAAACAATCCTTTAGATACTCCTAATGGATACAGCCTAGCGCAAATGAAGCAAGGCGTATTTCAAAATATAGCCCTACGTTTAGGCTCAGGAATAGTAGACGTTGAATTAGATCCCGAGCATTACGAGGCCGCGTATAACTATGCTATTAAGGTATACAGACAACGCGCACAAAATGCTACGGTAGAATCTTACACTTTAATGACCGCAATTGAAAACGTTGATACTTATACTCTACCACAAGAGTTTATCAATGTTAGAGCGGTTTTTAGAAGAACAGTAGGTTTAGAAACAGGACCAAGTTC
>Ga0114962_10002427_pt1 | contig 15546 bp, 10 predicted proteins | sample C_130820_MF_Meta_FD_87017 | JGI IMG/M metagenome (GOLD analysis project Ga0114962, IMG submission 87017) | Freshwater microbial communities from Lake Croche, Canada to study carbon cycling - C_130820_MF_MetaG | ecosystem: Environmental > Aquatic > Freshwater > Lake | place: Lake Croche, Canada...
AAGCCGCAGTCTGCAAACGGCGGGACGGCTTCCGTTCCGATCAGGATCCTTGTCCCGTAGAGTGCGTTGTCCGCGATTCGCGGATTGGCAAAAAGGTCGAGTCGTCCACCGGTTCCCTGGACCAGTTCCTCGCGCAACAGAGCCAGGTGACCAAAACCGTAGTTCCAGTAGCCGACACCCTCCCCGCAATATCCGTCGAAGGGAATGCTGTTGAGGTAATACTGCGTGTAATGCTCGCCGGCGGCCGCATAGAGGGCTCTCTCCATTTTGTCCGGAATGACCGCAAGGGCAGCCCCCACGACGCCGGCAAGGCAGACGCAGTTCCAGTTGTTCTGAACGGGGCGCTGGATATTACCCAGCCACCAGCATCCATGGCCGGAGGAAAGAGCCCGGCGGAACGGTTCAAAGAGCCGCTGCCGAAGTGTCTCCTCAAGATGCTTGCGGACGGAGGGGTCGATTTTGTCGTTCAGCAGGTAAAGGGTCTCGGCCAGTTCATGGCCAAATGTTGCCGAGTTCAGATCGACATCATATTCCTCGCCGTGAAAATTCCTGAGCTTGTTGTCATGAGACGCCCAGGACCACGTCGGTTGCGATGCATAGGACTCCAGAATCCTGTTGATAAGCGGGAGGAAGCGCCCCTTGTTTTCCAGGCACTCGGCCAGAACAAGGGGCCTGAGCCAAGATTCACGCGCTTCCTGCATCTTGAGACAGCGAGCGCGGGATCCGGTCACGGAATAATCGAGGTATGCCTCGTTGTCCCAAGCGGGGAACTCCTGACCGAGGAGCTTTTCGGCCTGAGGAACATTTATCGAAGTCCTCGCGACAATGGCCGGATCTGACCAGTAGGCCCGGTCTTCAATGGGTCGCCCGAACCCAACTGGCTTTTTCGGCAACCACCCTGCGATTTGGGCGATCCTGTCGGCCGAAAGTTCAGCGATGGGATTTGTCGACTCTGCACCCAGGGCAGAGGAGGCTACCATAGCCACCGCCAAGCACAGCAGTGTCCAGCGGTTCGATTTCATAGGGGAGTGCTACTGCTCCGCTGATTTCAGCGCTGCGGCGTCATGCTCAGAGAAGTCGGCGCGACGAAATGCCGGATCATCGGGGAGCATCATCTGGAAGGTCCGGTGCGACTCCCATTGGGCGCGGCCATCTTTGACGCTGAGTCCCAGCACGTGCCCGCCCTTGGTCTTGTCGTCGCTGAGGAAGTGGAAGTGATAGCCGGGGACGTTGATCCCCTTGATGTAGGGAGGGCAGCGGAAGCCGACAAGGGTGCCGGTGACGTTGGTGTATTCAAAGACAGCCTCGCTCTTCGCCACTTCGGCGAGCGGCCTGTAGGGAGGATGTTGGCGCGAGATGCTCCGGAGCTTCATGACAGGAAACGTCCCGTGAATCCGGATCGACCAGAAGAAGTTGGGTGAACCGAGATACCGGTCGAGCCAAGTCTGAAGGCCTCGGAGCGAGGTGAGCTTCGGCAGGGATGAGGCGTGCTCGCCCTTGAAAAAAGAGACCGTGGCGAAGGAGGTCTTCGCCTTGTCGGGGATGAGGTGCACCTTGCCGTCGCTGGTGATCTGGTAGAAGAACCCATCGATCGCGATCATCTCGCCGTCGAGATGATTTACCGTGCCGAGTCCGAAGTCGCCGTGGCGCCGCACCTCGGCAAAGGTCGCGGGGCCGTCGTAGATCCCCTGCAGGAGCGCATCGATCGTGGAGAACTGGGAGAGGGTTTCGGCGGAGTGCATGGTGGTGAGTGATGTGAGAAAGAGGCTCCCGAGGAGGAGTGGCAGAACGACCCGTCGGTGGTTCATAAAATCATTTATGCTTGGTAAAAGACTTCCCGGGCGTCGGCCCAGATCTTCCCCAAGACTGCCGCCTCGGGAAGCGGCTCCTGACATGGGTCGGTTTCGGACCACCAGCGGCGCGTCTCGGGATCGGCGGCCATGCGTGCCATGTCGGCGTCGAAGTCGCGACCCGTGTACTCGAAGTAGGCGAAGAGGTAGGGCTTGCCACCGATCTCCTGCAGGTGGATCGAGTAGTTGCGGATATGGCACTCGCGGATCATCCGGCTCACGCCCGGCCAAGGATCGGCGTGCAAGGCCTCGTAACGGTCCGCCATTTCCGGCTTGAGCCCGGTGACCGAGGCAAAGCGGCGAATGGAAGAGGGAGGCGCGGAGGGGTTGCTCGGACTCATGCCTCGGAGCCTAGAGGGCTTCGCGATGCGGCAAAAGAAGGAACATCTCAGCCGAAGATCATGGCGCGTTCCGCCGCGTCGATCTCCCGCCACGATCCGGCGGCAAGCGGGCCCAGTCCGAGCTCACCGATATTTCTCCGGATGAGCCGCAGGGTGGGATGGCCGATCGCGGCGGTCATCCGGCGTACCTGCCGGTTTTTTCCCTCGGTGAGCTCCAGCGCGATCCAGCAGTCGGGAACGCTCTTTCGCATACGGATCGGCGGATCGCGCGGCGGCACCTCCGGCTGGGGATCGATCAGCCATGCCTTGCAGGGGCGCGTCGTGTATTCCTGAATTTTCACCCCGCCGGCAAGTGCAGCGAGTGCTTCGGGGGTGGGGATGCGCTCGACTTGGGCCCAGTAGGTGCGGCGATGACCCTGTTCCGGGTCGAGCAGGCGGGTGTTGAGCCCCGCCTCGTCGCTCAAGAGGAGTAACCCCTCCGAATCGGCGTCGAGTCGCCCGATCGGGTAAACCCCCTTCGGGAAACCGAACTCCGCCAGCATCCGGTTGGGGGAGCCGTCCGGCGTGAACTGAGAGAGGACGCCGTAGGGTTTATTGAAGACGAGAATCATGGGGAAGTGAGAACCCTGGACTCAAGAAGGCCGAAAGATGGAGCAAAATAACCCTTAGCACCGTGGTGCCAGAAGTTGCTTCCGGTGTTTGCGGAAGGCGAGAAGCAGAATCCCGCATGTCAGTAGGAGCCAGAGAGGGACTAGTCCGAAGGCGTGGGCCACCCGCTCCTGCGGGGAGGAGCCCGGGACAAGATGCAGCGCGATGGCAAAGAGGAGACTGATGCCGCCATAGGCGAAATTGAAGGCGAGCCCCTTGAAGGAGAGAACAGTGGCCCGGTGATGCGAGTCGACGAGGGCGTTCAAGTAGGTGGAGACGCTGAATCCGATGAGCGTCATGGCCGCTCCGAGCAGGAAGGCGAACACAACACCCCAGTGGAGGGGGTGAAGGGCAACCCCGCCGAGCCCCGTGAGGACGATGGCGCCGATGGTCGCGAAGCTCCTTGCCACACTCCCTGTCGAGACCATCCGGCGCGCCCAAGGGGAGACGAAGAAACCGATTCCCGCCATCGCGGCGCCGAGGAGGCCGAAGAGGATTTCGGGGATTCCAATCAGCCGGAAGTAGGAGCTGCTGAAGGTAAGGAAGAGGCGCACGGCGCACTCCAGCACAAACCCGGCGCAGTCCACGAACAGTGCAACGGGGTTGCCGAACAACCAACGTCCAGCCGCAAGAACAAAGGAAAAGGCTCCTGCAAACGAGGAGGCATGATGGCCCTGAGCATCTTCAAGCGCGTGGGGAAGGCGCCGTGCCGGCTCTCGGAAATTCATAGCGAGGAAAAGCACCCCAACAGCGCTGAGCAGGGTCAGGATAACCGGGAATCGGAGCGTTGAGGCTTGGTCCAACGAAGCGTGGATGCCTAGCAGTCCAAGCCCTCCGTTGATGAAGCCCGGCGCGTAAACGGCGCCTCCCACGAGCATGGCGACCACGAAACCCAGAGACTGCCAGCGCGTGAGTTGTTCCAACACCGCATGCCACTCGCCGGCACGCCCTCCTTCTGCCAGTGAGTCGTAGACGATCGCCTCGTCGGCCCCGCTGGCCAGACCCTCCGCCAATCCGCTCAGGAGACGGTTTGCCAGACAGAAAAGAAAGAGAAGCGTTCCTCCATCCCGGGGGGCAGCGGCCAGGATCGCCATCTCGGCCACCATGCAGCATCCGGCGGCGACGAGGAGGGGCTTTCTTCCGATCCGGTCGGCAAGCACTCCGGCGGGAACGTCAGAGAGGAGGCTGGCTGCCGCCCAGGCTACGTTGAGTAGGGTGTATTGAGCGGCGGTCAGGCCCAGATCAAGAAACAGGATGGCGATGACCGGGTAGTAGAAGCGGCATGCGAAGAGTACCCGGAACCAAAGGAAAAGCCGCCAATTCCGATCCGCATCCGTTCTGGTGGCGCTCACGTTCCCGCGAGACTGGTCTCGATCGCATCGAGCTCTTCGCCGGAGAAGTCCGTGCATTCCGTTGCGGCCACGCACTCCTCGAGTTGGCTGATCTTGCTCGCGCCGATCAGGGCTGTGGTGATCCGGGGATCGCGTAGCACCCAGGCAATCGCCAGTTGGGCGATGGACTGACCGCGCCGCGCGGCGATCTTGCCGAGCTTCGCGACCTTGGCGATTTGCTCCGGCTTGACTTCATCCGCCTTGAGGAATCCGTGGGGTTTAGCTGCCCTTGCATCAACGGGGATGCCCTGCAGGTAGCGGTTGGTGAGCAGGCCCTGAGCCAGGGGGGAAAACGGAATACAGCCGGCCCCTTCGCGCTCCAGCACATCGAGCAGGCCTTCCTCGATTGTCCTGTCGAACATGTGGTAGCGGGGTTGGTGGATGAGTAGGGGGGAACCCATCTCCCGGAGCAAAGAAGAAGCCCGCGCCGTGGTTGCCGGGTCGTAGCTGGAAATTCCCGCATAGAGCGCTTTGCCGGATCGTACGGCATGTGCCAGGGCCCCCATGGTTTCCTCCAGCGGTGTGTGCGGGTCTGGTCGGTGACTGTAGAAGATGTCGACATAGTCGAGCCCCATCCGCTTGAGGGACTGGTCAAGAGAGGCAAGGAGATACTTCCGGGAGCCCCACTCACCATAGGGTCCGGGCCACATATCGTAGCCCGCCTTGGTGGAGATGATCAGTTCGTCGCGGTAAGGAGCCAGATCCGTGGCAAGCATCTTCCCGAAATTGACCTCTGTCGAGCCGGGGGGAGGGCCGTAGTTATTGGCCAGATCGAAGTGGGTGATTCCAAGATCGAAGGCCCGGAGGACGATCGCGCGTGCCGTTTCCATCGAGTCGACGTCACCGAAGTTGTGCCAGAGGCCAAAGGAGATTCTAGGAAGAAGGAGTCCAGATTTGCCGCATCGTTCATAAAAGGAGGGGCGCTCATAGCGCAAGGGGGATGCGGTGTAGGGCATGGGAGGGGTATGAAAGAGGGAAAGAGTGAAAGTTGGAAGGTGGAATGCCCTGCGGTCGGTTGCAACCAAAGCTGGCGATTGCACTTTAAAAAAACCTCCCTTCTGGCACTCCATTTGCTTGCGGGGAGGGAACCCATCACCGACATTATACGATCCGCCTTGGTTTCAACCAACCGTGGCGGCCACGACTCCTTCACTCCTGAACGCAACCAGACACGCCATGAACCATTCCCTGCCCCACCATCAGAGCAGCACCTCGCTCTATGATCCGGCTTTTGAGAAAGACGCCTGCGGCGTCGGCATGGTTGCCAGAATCAGCGGTCACCGCTCCAACGAGATCCTTCGCATCGGTCTCCGTTCTATCTGTAACCTGATGCACCGAGGGGCCTTGGACGCCGATGCCCGGACCGGCGACGGAGCCGGCATCTCGACCCAGATCCCTTACAAACTCTTCAAGCCGATCGTCGAGAAGCTCGGCCACCAACTCTACCGCGAGTCCGACCTCGGCGTCGGCGTCATGTATCTCCCTAACGAGAACGAGTATGCCAAGGCCCGCGCCAAGGCGATCACCGAGGAAGTGATCGAAAAGCGCGGCCTCTGTCTCTTTGGATGGCGCGAGGTTCCGACCAACAAGCAGATCCTCGGCACCAAAGCGCTCATGACGCTGCCCGACATCGAGCAGGTGCTCGTCGGCCGCCCTTGGGGCATGTCTGATGACGACTACGAGCGCCGTCTCTTCCTCGCCCGCAACGAGATCGAGGACCGCGCCGCCGCCGACAAGATCGAGGGCTTCTACATCCCCTCCTTCTCCCACCGTCTCATCGTCTACAAGGGCCTGCTGGTTTCCTCGTCGCTCGAGAAGTTCTTCCCCGACCTCTCGCATCCCGACTACGAGACCGCGCTCTGCGTCTATCACCAGCGCTACAGCACGAACACCTTCCCGACCTGGCCGCTCGCCCACCCCTTCCGGATGATGGCGCACAACGGAGAGATCAACACCGTCCGCGGCAACCGCAACTGGACCCAGGCCCGCGAGTCGGAGCTGAAGGCCGACTTCTGGGGGCCCGACATCGACCTGCTCAAGCCGATCATCCAGCCGGGAGGGTCGGATTCCGCGAGCCTCGACAACGTGCTCGAGGTCCTGACCATGTCGGGCCGCTCGATCCTCCATGCCATGACCATGCTGGTTCCCCCGGCCTGGCGCGGTGACAAGGAGATCTCGTCCGAACTCGCCGCTTTCTACGAGTACCACACCTGCCTCTGCGAGCCGTGGGACGGCCCCGCCGCCCTGGTCTTCACCGACGGCATCACCATCGGCGCCTGCCTCGACCGGAACGGACTTCGCCCCGCCCGCTACCAGATCACCGACGATGGCATCTTCAGCCTCGGCTCCGAGATGGGCGTCGATGGACTCGATCAGGATTCGATCGTCGAGAAGGGCCGCCTCGCCCCCGGCGAGATGATCGCCATCGACACCGCCGCCGGCATTCTGATGCGCGACACCGAGATCAAGACAGATCTCGCCACTCGCCACAACTACCGCAAGATGGTGGACGACCATTTCGTCCGCGTCGCCCCGTTCAAGGCGGAGCAACTCGAGGCCCCCAAGGGTGACCTCGACATCATCGACCTGACCCAGCGTCAGGTCTCCTTCGGCTACACGAGCGAGGAGCTCGACATGATCTTCAAGCCGATGATCAAGGATGGCGCCGAGGCCGTCGGCTCGATGGGCGACGACACGCCGCTCGCGGTGCTCTCGCTTCGTCCCCGCCTGCTCTACACTTACTTCAGCCAGCTCTTTGCCCAGGTCACCAACCCGCCGATCGACCCGATCCGCGAGCGCCTGGTGATGTCGCTCTTCACCACGCTCGGCTGGAGGCGCAACCTCCTCTCCGAGACCCCCGAGCACGCCTCGCAGGTCTCGATCGACTCGCCGATCCTCTTCAACGAGGAGTTGGCGGCCGTCTGCAGGATCGGTGGCGAGCACAAGGTCTCCACCATCTCCACACTCTGGAAGACCGCTTCCGGAGCCGCCGGGCTTGCCCCCGCCGTGAAGGAACTCTGCAAGGCCGCCGAGACGGCCGTCGACGAGGGAACCCGCATCCTTGTGCTCAGCGACAAGGGAGTCGATGCCGACAACCTCGCCATCCCCGCGATGCTCGCCGTCGGAGCCGTGCACCATCACCTTCGCCGCGCCGGCAAGCGCATGCGCGTCAGCCTCGTCTGCGAGACCGGCGAGGCGCGTGATGTGCACCAGATGGCCTGCCTTATCGGTTATGGCGCCAGCGCGATCAACCCCTACCTGGCCATCGAGACCATCCGCGAGATGATCGAGAAGGGCTCGGTCGAGATCGACTTCGCCACCGCCCAGCTCAACTACAAGAAGGCGCTCCAGAGCGGCCTGCTCAAGATCATGTCCAAGATGGGAATCTCCGTCATCGGCAGCTACCGCGGCGCCCAGATCTTCGAGGCTACCGGCATCTCTACCAAACTGGTCGAGGAGTGCTTCACCGGCACCCCTTCGCAGATCGAGGGTGTCGGCTTCGAGGAGATCGCCCGCGAGTCCCTCGCTCGTCACGAGATGGCCTACGCCGCCCCTGTGCCAGTCGAGGAAGGGAAGGAACCCGCCGCGCTTCAACTCGGCGACCCCGGCTTCTACCGCATCCGCCGCGGCGGCGAGCTTCACGCCGTCACCCCGCCGGTGATCAAGAACTTCCACAGCTTCGTCCGCACCAACAAGCCCGAGGACTACAAGGCCTACGTCGACGCCGTCCTGGCATCGACCCCGCATTCCCCGCGCAACCTGCTCGAGTTCGTCGCCCGTCCCTCCGGTCCCGTGCCGATCGACGAGGTCGAGTCGATCGAGGAGATCCGCCGCCGCTTCACCACGGCCGGCATGTCGCTGGGTGCGCTCAGCCCCGAGGCCCACGAGACCCTCGCCATCGCCATGAACCGCATCGGCGGCAAGTCGAACAGCGGTGAAGGCGGCGAGGATCCGCGCCGCTTCAAGCGCGATGAGAACGGCGACTGGGCCAACAGCGCCATCAAGCAGATCGCTTCCGGCCGTTTCGGCGTCCATGCCGCCTATCTGGCGAGCGCCAAGGAGATCGAGATCAAGATGGCCCAGGGCGCCAAGCCCGGCGAGGGAGGACAACTCCCCGGCCACAAGGTCAGCGTCTACATCGCGAAGCTCCGCAACGCCGTCCCCGGCGTCACCCTCATCTCGCCCCCTCCTCACCATGACATCTACTCGATCGAGGATCTCGCGCAGTTGATCTACGACCTCAAGCAGGTCAATCCCCGCGCACGCGTCACTGTGAAGCTCGTCGCCGAGGCCGGCGTCGGAACCGTGGCCGCCGGTGTGGCCAAAGCCCACGCCGACATCATTCTGGTCAGCGGTCATGACGGCGGCACCGGCGCCTCCCCGCTCAGCTCCGTGAAACACGCGGGCGGCGCGTGGGAACTCGGCGTCGCCGAGACCCATCAGGTGCTCCTGCTCAACGGTCTCCGCAACCGCGTGACCCTCCGTACCGACGGTGGCATGCGTACCGGCGAGGACATCGTCCACGCCACGTTGCTCGGCGCCGAGGAATACAACTTCGGAACCGCGGCCCTCATCGCGATGGGCTGCGTCTATGTCCGCCAGTGCCATCTCAACAACTGCCCGGTCGGCGTCGCCACGATCGACGAGCGTCTCCGCGGCAAGTTCAAGGGGAAGCCGGAGAATGTCGTCAACTTCTTCAACGCGGTCGCCCAGGAAGTCCGCGAGATCATGGCGCGCCTCGGCTTCCGCACCATCGACGAGATGGTCGGCCGCACCGAGTGCCTCCGCCAGAAGCACATCCCGGATCACCCGAAGGCGAACACCGTCGACCTCTCGCGCCTCCTCAAGGATGTCGTGAAGGATGACCCCACGGCCATCCGTTACGCCACGCGTGACCGCAACGATCCCGAGCACGATCAACCGCTCGACGACATCATTCTTCAGGATGCCGAGGAGTCGATCCGCGACGCCAAGGCCGTGAAGCTCTCCTACAAGGTCGACAACACCAACCGCTCCGTTGCAACTAAGGTTTCCGGAGAGGTCGCCTACCAGTACGGCGAGCAGGGTCTTCCCGAGGGGACTCTCGAGCTTGATCTCACCGGCACCGCCGGACAGAGCTTTGGCGCCTTCCTGGCGCCGGGTATCCGCCTCGTCCTCACCGGCGAGGGGAACGACTACGTCGGCAAGAGCATGAGCGGCGGCGAGATCGTTGTCCGTCCGCTCCCCGATCACCGCTTCGTTCCCGAGAAGAACAGCATCATCGGCAACACCGTGATGTACGGGGCCATCGCGGGGCATCTCTTTGCCAACGGCCGCGCCGGCGAGCGATTCTGTGTCCGCAACTCGGGCGGCACCGCCGTCGTCGAGGGGATCGGCGACCATGGTTGCGAATACATGACAGGCGGCACCGTTGTGGTCCTCGGATCCACGGGCAAGAATTTCGGCGCTGGCATGACCGGCGGCGAAGCCTTCGTCCTCGATCTGGAAAACAAGTTCCTCGGCCGCTACAACGACCAACTCGTCGGCGCCGACCGGATCACCTCCGCGGAGGATGAGGCGAAGCTCAAGGATCTCATCACCAAGCATCACGAGAAGACCGGCAGCCCGCTGGCCGCTCGTATCCTCGCCGACTGGAAGGGGCATCTCTCAGAGTTCTGGAAGGTCACCCCTCACGTCCCCGCCGCCAAGCCAATCGAGGAAAAGAAGGTCGAGGAAGGCAAGACCATCATCACGGAACACATCACCGCGTCGCCCAAGGCCTAGGCGCTGATTTTTCACCTCATGGCAAAGACCGACCAGCTGGCTCCGAGGATCGTCCAGCAATTGGCGGTCTTCCTTGAGAACAAGCCGGGGGCGCTAGCCGCTGTCTGCGACGCGCTGGCGGAGGCGAAGATCAACATCTTCGGCCTTACCGTCTCCGACACGACCGACCATGCCGTGGTTCGTATGGTCGTGAGCAACACGGAGCGGGCGATGCACCTCTTCGAGGCGCACGGCACCCTAGTCGTCGAAAGCGATGTCCTGATGATCCAGAACGACAACAAGCCGGGGAGTCTCTCCCGGATCGCCCATGCCCTCTCCGCCAAGAAGATCAATATCGACTACGGCTACCTCGCCTCCATGCCCTCCGCGAAGAAGGGCCTCCTGATCCTCCGAGTCACCGATCCCAAGCGAGCCCTTGGTGTTCTCAAGAAGCTGGACGCTGAGTAAGATCGCGTTATTGGAGCTTTCGCTGTTTGCAAAACGCGGGAGCAATTTAGGATCTGCGGATCGTGGATTCTCCCAGTCACCATAACTCCGTTGGCATCGGGTTGATGACCTGTCTCTCGATCGTGACAGCAACGATGGTGGGAACCGGTGCCTACACGACGCTGGGCTTTCAGCTTCAGGATCTCCACAGCGGCTTCTCGATTCTCTTTCTATGGTTGCTGGGTGGATTGATCTCGTTGTGTGGAGCGCTCTCCTATGCAGAGCTTGCCGCCAGGATCCCCCGCTCGGGCGGGGAGTACACCTATCTCTCCGAGATCTATCACCCCGCGCTCGGATTCACTGCGGCATTTGTCTCCCTGATTGCCGGTTTTGCCGCTCCAATTGCGCTGTCTGCGCTGGCTTTTGGAAGCTATCTCCATGCGGCGTTCCCAGCATGCCCGGCGCATCCCTCCTCGCTGGTCGCCGTATTGCTGATCTCCCTCTTCCATCTTAGGTCGCTACAGGTCAGTTCTTTGATGCAGGTGGCGGCCACGGTTCTAAAATTTCTTCTGGCGGGCCTCTTTATTGCCGTCGGTTTCTGGGTGCTCTCGCATCACCCCGGCGCAGGGGATATCCTTCGACCGCAACCGGGATCGTTCCGGGAGATTCTCCAACCCTCCTCGGGCATTGCATTGATCTTCGTCCTCTATGCCTATTCGGGGTGGAATGCGGTGACCTATCTCGCGGGTGAGGTTCGGGAGGCAAGGAGCACGGTCGGCCTCTCGCTGGTTCTGGGAACGCTGGCCGTGACGATCTTTTACATTACGCTCAACGCCGTCTTTCTCACTTCGGCGCCTGTTTCTGAACTGAGTGGGGTTTTGAATATCGGAAGCGTCGCGGCCACGCACCTGATCGGTCCTTCCGGGGGGAGGGTCATGTCGGGGATCATTGCCTTCGGCCTGCTGGCCTCGATCAGCGCCATGGTCTGGGCAGGCCCCCGGGTGACTAGGCGCGTGGGAGAGGACTACCCGATGTTTGCTTGGTTGGCGCAATGCACGCCCAGCGGCATTCCCGGCAGGGCGATCCTGTTACAGCTGCTCCTTGTGCTGGGATTGATTATTTACGGATCCTTTGAGGCGGTGCTGGTTTTTGCGCAGATGCCGCTTCTACTTTGCCTGATTCTTGGCGTTGCGGGACTAATTGTGGAAAGGATGCGCGATCATGGAAACGGTATGAACTGTTCCGAAGGAGGATTCAGATGCCCGCTCTATCCCGTTCCGCCCATGGTTTTCATTCTCTGTTCCGGGTCATGCCTGATCTACTCGGCCATCAGCAAGCCATGGATAGCCCTTGCGGGAATCGCCATCATAGCGCTTCCGCTCGCCCTTTACCGATGGATCTCCCTGTCAAACCAATCATGAAGCTCTCCTGCTTGGTGGCATCCATGATAGCCGTCGCGTTCTGCCGGGGAGTTTTTGCCGCAGATCCCCAACCCTCCTCGATCCGGCAACAGGCACAGTTTCTCGCGGGTATCCCGCTCGGCAAGGAAAGTGTTCTCCATGCCCTCCAGAAATCACCGGAGTATCGGCAACATCAGAGAGAGCTGCAGGCGCAATGGGCATTCTGTCGTCAGGCGCGCTACGGAACGATGCAGCAATGGGCAACGGGTCACCTTGCGCATTTTCCGGAAACGCGCGGAGTGGTGAGGTATCTTTTCGGGGGGCCTGATTTTCTCAACGCTTATGCCTTTTTTTCCGATGCCCGCGTCATGGTCTTGGGCGGGCTGGAGCCGGTAGGGGAGGTTCCTCCGCCGGAAGCACTTGATGCGGCCGCCCTCGGAGGCGCCCTGAAGGCTCTTGACGAGTCGCTGCACACCTCTCTCTTCTGCGGCTATTTCATCACCAGCGAGATGAAACCCCAGCTCGTGCAGGGATCGTTCCGAGGGGTCCTTCCCGTCCTCTACACGGAGCTGGCGCTCACGGGCAACGTGATCGACGCGGTAACGATGGTGCGGCCCTTCGCATCCCCGGGAGTCGAGTTGATCTATCACCGCCCCGGCGGCCCGCCGCAGACCCTTTATTATTTTCAAGCTGACCTCTCCAACGGCAAGGAGTGCCGCCGATTTCTTTCCTGGCTGGGTGATTTAGGTCCCGGAGCCTCCTATCTGAAAGCGGCATCCTATCTGCTGTCTCTTGATTCCTTTTCGGAGGCCCGAAACTTCCTGCTGAGGAATTCCTCGCTGATCCTGCAGGATGATTCGGGCATTCCTTTCCGGAGTTTCCTCCCGGGTGAATGGACAATCCAGCTTTTCGGAGTCTACACCGATCCCCTGCCGATCTTTAAGCTGCGCCGTGACCCGCAGCTCGACGGGGCGTATCGCTCCGGAATGAATGCGGGCCCCATTCCTTTCGGGGCCGGGTACCATGTCCGCGCCGATGACGCGAACCTTCTGCTCGCCACGCGCACCGGCTCGTCATCGCTCCATGGGAGGGAGATCACACCGGCGATTCCTGCATTGCCGGCTTCTCCGGCGTTTTCCACCCCGACACCCAGGCCAACGCCGGTTCGCATCCGGAAGGCGCTCCCCGTGCCCATCAAAAAGGCGATAGCGGTTCCGACTCCGATTTCCCAAACGGCTTCCCCGTCCGTGACTCCACCAATATCGACTCCGGAGCCAACGGTTGTGCCGGTGGCAACACCTTCCGCCACGCCCGAGTCCTCTGCCGTGCCGAGTGCTACTTCTGTACCGGTAGAGGAGAAGGTAGCTCCGTCCGCACCCGTTCCCGCGGCCTTGCCCGAAGAGACCGCCCCCGCGGCAGCACCGCAACCCGCCGCTGCGACGACTCCGCAGCTCGCTCCCGAGCCACAAGCACCGCAGGTGCAGGAGACTATTCCCGCGCAGGAATTGCCCAAGCCTGCGCCGGAAGCCGCGGCGTCGCCGGAGAGTGTTCCCCAGGCCACTCCTAAGCCTTCGGATTCCACAAACGGCTGACCTCTTCCCGGTCCGGGGGGGCTTTGTGGCTTGCAAGGGGTGGCAGGGATAAATGATTGACTTCAATCATATCACCACAGAGGCTTCATCCTCATGAGAGTTCCCAAACAGGTTGTCGAGGCCCGTCGTTCGCGGCTGACCGAGCTTCTTCTGCAGAGGGGATACCTGCCGATCAGCGAACTCTGCGAGGAGTTGGGCGTCTCCGAAGCCACGGCCCGCCGGGATCTCTCGGCCCTGGAGGGGGAGGAGAGGATCACACGCACTTACGGAGGAGCCCTCGGGGAATTCAATGCCAACTTCACCTCTTTCCGGGAGCGTCTTCGTCATGGCACGGGGGCCAAGGGAGCGATCGCGCGCGCGGCGGTTTCCCTCATCAAGCCGGGGATGCGCGTTTATCTCGATGCGGGCACGACTGCGTTCGCCATCGCGAGCGAATTAAGGAGGCATCTTCCCGAACGACTGACCATCATCACGAACAATCTGGCTCTTCTTGAAACGCTCGGCTCCCTTCCCGGGGCGAAGACCATCCTGCTCGGGGGTCAACTTCTTGAGCGCCACTCGGTCCTTCTCGGCGACGAGGCGGTGAGAGCAGTTGGCGCCCAGGAGATCGACGTTGCCTTCCTCAGCGCGCAGGGAATGACCGAGAACGGTCTCTGGAACTCCCAGCGCGACATCATCCGGCTTCAGCAGGGGGTGATGAAGCGCGCCGCCCGTTCCTGCTTCTGCCTGGATCGCTCCAAGCTGGGGAAAGCCGCGCCCGAACATCTCATCACTTGGGCGCGCATTCGCACGCTCATCAGTGACATCACGCTTCCCGAATTCCGACAAGCGGGCATCACGCTCAAGCCGGGAGTCCTGCTTCCGGGCTGCGTCTGATCTCTCCCGATGACTTCACACTCCCATTACCTTGCCATTGATCTCGGGGCCGAAAGCGGACGTGTCATGCTCGGCACACTCTGGGACGGGCGGCTGACGCTAGAGGAGATCCACCGCTTCGCCAACGGGGCGGTGGTCGTGAAGGGCTCCCGCCGCTGGGATCTCCTTCATCTCTACGCGGAGATCGTGGAGGGCCTACGGAAAGCGGGTTCTCGCAGCCTGCCGATCGACTCGCTCAGCTCCGACTCCTGGGGTGTTGACTATGCACTCATGAAGGGTGAAGAGCCGTTTCTCGGCCTTCCCTACCAGTATCGCGATGAGCGGACCGACGGCTCCTACGAGCGCCTTGGTGATGTCACCCGCAAGGAGATCTACGCGGCGACCGGCATCCAGTTCATGACGCTCAACACCCTCTGCCAGCTCCACACGGATCTGCTCCAGCGTCCGGAGATCCTGAAGTTTGCCGACCGCTTCCTGCTCATCGGCGACGCTGTGAACCATCTCCTTGGCGGTGATCCCGTGGCCGAGGCCTCGCTGGCGAGCACCACCCAGCTCTACGATCCTGTGAAGAAGGACTGGGCTCTCCCCCTGATCAAGCGCCTCGGCCTTCCTGAGTCGATCTTTCCGAAAGTCGTCCCCTCCGGCACCATGATTGGTTTGCTCACGCGGGAGCTTCAGGAAGAGACCGGTCTCGGACCCGTCCAAGTCGTGGCCACATGCTCCCACGATACGGGAGCGGCTGTTGCGGCCGTGCCAGCAAGCGACGAGCCCGGCTGGGCCTACCTCAGCTCCGGCACCTGGTCGCTTTTGGGCGTGGAGTCGCCCACCCCCGTGCTTAAGGAGCAGGCCCGCGAACTCAACTTCACCAACGAGGTCGGCTACGGTGGATCGATCCGACTGCTCAAGAACATCGCCGGGCTCTGGATTCTCCAGGAGTGCATGCGGTTCTGGCGCGAGAGCGGTCACGAGCACAGCTACTCCGATCTTGTGAACCTCGCCCTAGAGGCGCCGCCTCTCGTGTCCTTGATCAATCCCGGTGACGCCCGCTTCCTCCGCTCCGGAGGGACAACTGCTTCGGGGGGGATGCCGGCCCGCATCGCAGAGTATTGCCGCGAGACATCTCAGCCTGTTCCCGGATTGCCCGGGGCGCTCGCCCGTTGCATCCTCGAGAGCCTTTCCCTGCTCTACCGCAAGAGCCTTGGGGAACTCGAGCAACTCACCGGTAGCAAGATCGACCGCCTCCATATCGTCGGCGGCGG
>Ga0114962_10002428_pt1 | contig 15545 bp, 18 predicted proteins | sample C_130820_MF_Meta_FD_87017 | JGI IMG/M metagenome (GOLD analysis project Ga0114962, IMG submission 87017) | Freshwater microbial communities from Lake Croche, Canada to study carbon cycling - C_130820_MF_MetaG | ecosystem: Environmental > Aquatic > Freshwater > Lake | place: Lake Croche, Canada...
AAATGTTCTCCATTCGATTCAGACACTGACAAAGCGTAATTTTGAATCATTTGCTCTTGTAAACATTCTGCTAAATTGATTTGGTTCGCAGCTTTAATTGAGTTTGTAAACATAGTATGCAACCAAAATTGAACTGTCTCGTGAAATGAAGTACCAAAGCAAGTATGTATAGAAGGGCCTCCTAAACGAATTCGGTCAATATAGTTAAGTTTCCATTTTCTAGGACATGAACTCCACATTGCAAATTGACTATATGAAATTGTCACGTCTCCTTCTTTCTTTTCAGGGGCGACAGCGCGAAATAATTGACCTAATTGTGATACAGACATTTACTTTTTTTATATCATAAATTTAAGATAACCTTTTGTATTTACCAAATTTTACTGTAAAATACTTAAATAATTTGCTCTGTTTGAAGTATATTATACACCATATTTTGCAAATCTTCAAGAGTGCCATTGTTTTCAATTACATAATCCCAATCAGTTATATGATCCAAAGAAGTTTCAGAAGAATGTGCTAACCCTATAGCATTATTAGAATTTCGAATTACTTTAATAGTAATTGCATTGTGCTATTTTGCAGCTGCTAATTCATTTGGAAATCTCGTGTCAGTAATAATCCAAAATTTTTCAGGCTCAACGTCATACATTTTATTTATAACTGTCATACCAGGCGAATTAATAGTCTTATATTCTGACATCAAGGCATTTACCCATGTGTCAGAATGTAAGCCATTTCTTATTGCGTCTGTACCCAATAATTGAAGAAAATCGCGAACTGTCATAGGCTCAGTGCCTATAAATTCTCCTCTAAAATATATTGGTTTATCCCATTCAGAATTCAATTTAGTTTTTTTAAATTCTTGATCTTCAAATTTTTCTTTTGAAATTCCAGTAAGTATGCTAGCAACCTCTTTAAGTTTACCTGCCCATTTTTTTACTTCCCAATTTTTTTCAATTGAAAGATCTTTGATAATTTCAGCTACAGTGTCTTTTCCTGAATTGATTTTTCCAGAAACGCTAATTATACACATAAACTTAATTTATAGATTGAATGAAAGATTCAGACAAAAAACAATTGTATGACTCTTGCGAACCATACACTGTAAAAGATATAATTTTATTTTCAGGATTATATGATTTATCTAATACCACTGCTTCAAAATTTAAATCGGTATCAGTTTCATTTAAGCTGTAAATGGTATTCCAAAAAGTATGCTCATTTTCTAATAATATATCTACAGTAAAATTAAATTTTTTCATTTTTTTTAATAATTTATATTTGTTAATGTGTTGACTCAAATATGACATTAGAGTTAAATTTATTTTTCTTTTTTAAGTAATGATAAAATTTCTTTTTCTGTCTTTCCATATTGTTTAATAATTTTGCGAAGTTCGTTAACATCTTTTTCAATATACATATCAATATATTCCATAGCTTCTTTATTTGATATTGAAAAATGAATTGATATTAATTCTATTAATTTTGCATTGTACTTATCTTCTTTTTTACTTTTGATATACTTGTTAAATTGTTTTTGTTTAGGAAGTATATCGTAATACAATTTATAAGTTTCTGCTGCAGATACTTGACCTATTGTATATCGCTGTAATTCATTGATCAATTCAATAAAATCTATATTCATAGATAACCAACGATTAATCATGTATGGAGAAAATGATTTTTTATCAATCTCACTTAATTTATCCCATGAAACTTTTTTGTCAGTTAAATGAGATATATGATCAAATATACTAGCTGCTTTTTTTGTTTCGCTATTACTCATCTAAATCAAACTCACGATTTACAGTCCCGCACGAAACACACATAAATACCGTTACAGGAATAATTTGATCGTCTTTTGTGCCTGTTAAAATTTTTGATACTCTTCGAAATTTCATAGCTGACATAAACATATCTCCATTACATTCTTTATTATCACATAAAATTGCCGTTGTCTTTTTAATGTCAATTTGCTGCTGCTGTCCTACTTTTTTTTGCATATTATTTTTTTAAAATTACTGAAATTACTTTTTGATCTTTATACAATGTCTTTGCTAACTGTTTAGCTTTATACTGAGTATCAGCTTCTATCGTTGTTTTAGTTCGAACTCCTCTTTTAGTTTGTAATGAAACTGTAAATAGTTTCATTGCCAAAAATATTGTTAATAAACTATTCATATTAATACAATTCATTAATAATTTTAACAAACATAGCACATACATTAATCTCTCGATCAACAACAAAACTATCTTGATATTGAGCTTCTGCAATGATAAGAATAACAGATGCTATATGGCCAATAGCAAACGAATCAAGATTATCATAAAGATGTCTATACAATGCCGTATAATCTTTAACTTGAGAATCTGCTAACAGCTGGCGAATTGAAGTAAATAATTGTTTTTTATCGAGTTTGGCTGATAATAATTCAATAACTTTATCCATATAATTAGATTCAATTAATGATTGTTTATCTATTTTCAATTCGCCATTTACTACTTGCCTCTGGCAAGAGTTAAGTATCCTTCGAATGTCAGGATACCCTGCATTAATAATTGAAACCAAATCTTCTGGCTTAAATATAACCTTTTCAGCTTGAAGAATTTCATTCACGCGAATTGCTACATCTTTCTTTGAAGGAGGAGTAATACCAAATACTTGACATCTTGACTGAATAGGATCAATAATTTTTTCAACATAATTACACGTTAAAACAAACCTAGTAGTCTTTGAAAATGTTTCCATCAAGTTACGTAGTGCAGCTTGCCCATTAATAGTCATAAAATCAAATTCGTCGCATATGATGACTTTCCATCTAGTAAATGACATTGTCGATGCAAAACTTTTAACTTTATCTCTTACTGTATCTACTGAATTTTCATCAGAGCAATTCAAATACATAGTCGTAGAATCTATTGAATTTGCTAAAATTTTTGCTAAAGTAGTTTTACCAGTACCAGCAGTACCATAAAGTAAAATATGCGGAATTTCGCCTTGTTCTAACCAAATTTTACATTTTTCAATAACATGCGGATTTCCCACATACCCATTTAATGTATTAGGCCTATACTTTTCTACATATAAGCCATCATTGTTTACTTCAAACATTTATTTAATTGGTTTTTATTTTTGCCATCTAATTATGATATAGTTAATTTTACAAGATAATAAGTTGCTTTATAATCAGCATTTTCAAAAGTAACTTTTGCTAATCCTTTAGAAGAAACTTCTAACATACCCGTAGCATCAGAATTAGCATTTAAAATTTCTTTAAATAATTTAGCAGAAAAGCAAACTGTATCCATTTGTGTTTGCTCTTTAGTTTCTGTTTTAAATACAATTCTATTTGTATTAACACTTGAATGATTGATGATAATTTTAGTTTCGCTTCCATCACATTGAACCCCAAAATTATCTGATTCTGGTAATGCGTTTGCAGCTTTCTTAAAATTATTTGCAAAATCTTTATTTAATTCAATTTTAACATTGAAATCAGGTAATGATTTTAAATTTGGAACTTGCCTAATAACTGATAAATCAGCTAACATGTAAGTTACATTTGTGCTTGAATCTTTAAAATTTATTGAATAAATTTTTTTATCTACTTCTCCAAAAGTAACATCCATTTTTTCATCAACTGCACTTAACATTTTTAACAACTGTGAAGTTGTATAAACGCCTAACTCAGCATCAGTAGCATCAAAACTATTTAAAGTTACTTCGCCTATTACATTTTGATCAGCACTAATAAAATTAGTAGCTAATTTTTTATCTGTTACTATCAATTTAGCGCTGTCGGTATTACCAGCTAAGAAGTAGCGATTGATAAACCCAATTAATTTACTTTTTTCCATTTTTATTTTTTATTTTATTAAATATAAGTAATTCTTTTGTATAAACAAAATTAATATTCAATTTGTTGTTGAGTTTGTTTAGATTCTTCTAGTTTTAATACTACAGCACATTCCGTGGTCATAATCATTGAAGCTACAGACGCAGCATTTTGAATTGCTACTCGAGTAACTTTTGCAGGATCAATAATACCAGCTTCAAACATATTTACATATTGATCATTTCTAACATCATATCCTATTTCTGTTTCGGAACGCAATATATCTTTAATTACTACAGAGCCTTCTAATCCAGCATTGAAACAAATTTGACGAAGCGGTTCTTCAATTGCTTTTTTAATAATTTGAATTCCAATTTTTTCATCTTCATTTGTAACTTCTAAATTATTTAAAGATTTAATTGAATGAATTAAAGCCACTCCTCCGCCTGGTACAATTCCTTCTTCCATCGCAGCTTTTGTTGCAGCTAAAGCGTCATCTACTCGATCTTTCTTTTCCTTCATTTCAATTTCTGAAGCAGCTCCTATATAAAGAATTGCAACGCCTCCTGTTAATTTGGCTAACCGATCTTGAAGCTTTTCTTTTTCAAAATCTGATTTAGATAAATCAATTTGATTTTTAATTGTTTTAATTCGCTCGACAATTTGGTCTTTTTCTCCAGCTCCATCTACAATAATAGTTGAGTCTTTACTTACAATTACTTTTGAAGCTTCTCCTAAATGACTTAATTCAACATCTTCTAATTTAATTCCTAACTCTTCAGTAATTAAAGTAGCTCCTGTTAAAATTGCAATATCTTGAAGCATTTCTTTTCGCTTATCACCAAATCCAGGAGCTTTAACTGCTGCTACTTTTAACCCAGCTCTTGCTCTATTAACTACTAAAGTAGCTAGCGCTTCTTGATCTACATCTTCTGCAATAATTAAAAATGGATTTCCAGCACTTACTGCTTTTTCTAATATTGGAAGTAAATCTGCTATCATAGAAATTTTTCTATCGTAAATTAATATAATTGGATTTTCCATTACAGCTTCCATTTTTTCTGTATTATTAACGAAGTAAGGTGATAAATAGCCCCTATCAAATTGCAAACCTTCTACAGTTTTTAATTCAGTTTCCATACCTTTAGCTTCCTCAACAGTCACTACACCATCTTTACCTACTACTTTAATAGCTTCTAAAATTAATTCTCCAATTGAAGAATCATTATTAGCTGAAATAGTAGCTACTTGTTTAATTTTATCAGAATCTGCTCCTATAATTTGAGACATGTTTTTAATGTTACTGACAACAGTATTAACTGCTTTATCAATCCCACGTTTAACATCAATTGGATTGGCACCAGTAGCAACTGCTTTTAATCCTGCAGATAAAATTGCATGAGCTAATACAGTAGCTGTAGTAGTCCCATCGCCTGCTTCTGATGCTGTTTTTGAAGCAACTTCTTTAACCATTTGTGCTCCCATATTTTCTAATGGGTCAGATAATTCAATTTCTTTTGCAACTGAAACTCCATCTTTAGTAATAATTGGCGTCCCAAATTTTTTATCAATAACTACGTTTCTGCCTTTAGGACCTAACGTAACTGCTACTGCTTGTGAAAGTTTACGAACTCCTTCTTGAATGCCATATCGGGCATCATCATTAAAATGTAACTCTTTTTTCATATATTATATATTTGTATTTGTTTTTTCTGTTTCTGTGATTTCTTCTTTTTTCACTCTTTTCTTAACTACTTTCGGCTCAGGCTTGTCAAATTCAGTAAAATCAAAAAATTCTGTTGCGACTTCTTTTGCTAAGTTCATTATGTTTTCTCCGCCATATCTAACATAAAACTGCCGATATTTTTCATATACTGAAATTGGATCTGATGAATGAAACATTTCTTCCATTGATCGCAAAATTTGAATTAAATCATTTGGAATTAATTCAGCTAAAATTTCCAATGGGCATGAATTAATTAATTTTTCAACATTATCAGCTGTATAAATATACATGTATAAATTATGATATGTTGCTCTAGTTACTGCTTCTGTAGACCAATTAACAGCTTTATCGTATGTAAAATATGGAACTCCTGGGTGATTAATTAATGATGGGATAGGCTGATCTAAAGTATAATTAAGATTGCTTCCGTCTTTAGGAAAGTATAACATATTAAACACTTGATCTTTCCAATTTGGGCTCCATACCATTTGCCCAAAAATTGGATATTGACCTGGAGACGAACTATCTGTTGATACAGTAATTCTATTGCCAGTGTATTCATTCATTAATTTTTGCATTTGTGCTAAAACAAAGAAATCTGATACTTTTGAAATACCTAGTAAATGCACCCAGGTATTGTTTTTATTTTCAAATTCTTTTTCTTTAATCATTAATGCTAAAATATACATAAAATCAACTAAACGTCTAGAAGACCCAAAGCACCATCCGCCAAAATTCATACCTTTAACTGTATCATACCAATGACTGAATTCCTTAGGATTCGAACCTTGAATTACATTTAAAAAATTAGTTTTTCCTGTTTGTTTTTTTTCAAAATATTTGAAATTGTCTAAACTAATATCTAACGATTCTTGAAATCTTCCTTCGTAAGTTACTCGAGGAGGAATATCAATGTTGCAAGCGATATCTGAATTAGCTTCTAGCCATTCAAATATTTGATCGCGCAATGCCATATCCCATTTTAATGCCCCTGTTGCAATTTGAAATCCACCAGAGTCCCCAAATACTAAAGTATCTTCAAGACCCCAAGTTTTACGAATATCTTGTTTTTTATATAAATGACCTGCTGTCATAAGAAAATACTTATAACGCCATTCTTCAGGAACTCTATCATCCCAAAATCTATAAGGGACTCCGGGGGCTACTTCCATATCTTTAGTTAATGGCGAGGCATATGCGCCACTTGATAAACTAGGAAAATAGCAGAGTTTTTTTGGTTTATTTAATTCTAATACCATAATTTTATTATTTATATTAATATATTAAATTCTTTTGTCAATTCCAAATATTTGATGAATTATTTTTTCAGAATCAAAAAATTCGCTATACAAATAATTTTGTGTTTTTTCTATTAAAGGTTTATGTAAATCGTAATTATAAATTAAATCTTTTATTTTGGCTGTTAAATCAGGGGCATATTTACTGTAATTGAAAATATTTTCTGTCCATTCAGGCGGATATCTAAATTCTGCAGGTAATAAATTTTGAAATCCTTCAATATCTGGAACTAATGGGATAGTATCTAATAAAATACACTCGTAAATTTCTTTTCCAATATTAGGATATGAATACGGAAGAAATGCTATTTTTGCTTTGGATATTTGAGTCATTAATTGAACTCTAGTTAATGGAACTCGCTCTTGAGCAAATATAATATTTATGTCTTTATACACTCGTATAAAATCATACATAATCTGTTCATGTAATGACGTATATTTATCCCATGGAAATATTATTGTATTTTGTTTATAATAATTTCCTTTGTAAGCAGATAGTTCCATATTCAAATAATCCAATGGAAATGGAAGAATGTTAAGTCTTTCAGGAAACACAAACTTAGATACGTAAATTCTAAACTGTTCTTTATGATATTCAGAAATAAAATAAGATTTATCTAAACATCTAAAAGAAGATCTTTCATGAACTTTTCTCCAATTTCTATCATTTAATGGTCGATATTCTATATCTTGGTTTATATAACACCCGCGAGACCAAAAACCTAACATTTTAACAGGTATTTGATAATTTTCAGACCAATGTTTAATGTTAATTGTCATTGTCGTCCAAGCGTTTGGAAATACAAAAATATCTTCTGTAGTGATATATCCTGTTCGAAAATACTCTTTAATTGTTTCTAAATCGCTAACTTCATAAACTGTATATTCAGAATTAGAAGCTTCTGTATATCCATGTAATAAAGAGGACACATGAAGCTCCCAAGAATTTTCGTCTGAAATTAACTTATCTATTACTACAAAAATTTTTTTCATACCAATTCTACTTTTGCCCCATTTTCCTGATCTTCCCAAACTTCAACCCATTCAGCTTCAAATTCTTTAAGAATTTCTTCTGCTAACATTTCACATGAGCGAGCGCCAAACTCACACGTTCGAGTAAAGTCATTAAAATATTTTTTATTAATATAATCTATAACGTCTCTTTTCAACATTATAAATTCTTTATCTCTATCAGAATGCGTTACTTTACATGCTACTGTAAAGTGAAACATATGTCTATGTCTATCTGTTAGAAAGTCTACTTCTGGAAATAACTTTGCTGCTAACGGAAAATTGTGACAACCATCAATTTGTAATTTAACAATTACTAGTGTTTTTATATTCATAACTTTTTAATTTAGCGTGTATTAAATTTGGAAAAAATCAGACATATTGTCATTTTTGGGTATTGCACCCCAATTCAATGCACTATAAAAATCTCCTAGCTTATTTTCTAAAGATGCTGTAAAGATTTTTTCATAGTCAATGTATTGAATTATAAATTTAAGTATTTCATTTGGGTCATCAAAACCTTTTACAGCTAAAGTTTCCAATCCAAACGGATTTTGTTTAAGATAAGTCCATTTGATTTTTTCTCCATCCATAATAGTCTGTGATGCTGTTATCTTGTAATACTCCATTAAATCATTGTAATTAAGAGCTGATTTAACGTGTACTGGAGTTCCTTTAATCCTATCGCCAAACATTTGATTTTTTTCTTTTTTAATTTGATATTTTTTCAATTCTTTTACACCTGTCGGAAACATAATATCAAACATTGGTTTTTCTTTCATTTCATCTCTGAATGCTAATACTTTATCGTCAATTTTTTTCTTTTCAGAAATATTTAAAATATCAATCAATATACCAGACATAAATTCTCTAAATGCTTTAGGAAAATTACTTCTAACAACATCCATTCCTTTTACATCTAACTTCCATTCTTTTTTACCATCAGTTAATTTTGAAATTGCTACTCCCTTTTCAGTGATAATTTTTTGTGCATATCGTTTTTTTGCAATCCATAATCCTGATTCAGATACATATTCTTGTTTAATATTTAAAAAATGTTTATCTGAATTTAAAAAATGTTTACAAAACTCATCCCATGAATCATTAATGTATTTTTCAACTATTTGAGATGTTTTATATGTAATGTCAATTTTTTCTTCTTTAGATAATACTTTTCCTAATTTACTTTCCATTAAATCAATAATTGGTTTAGCTGAAAAATAGTTTGAATCAGTATCTACATAAATTACATATTCTTTTTTTACTCCTGTTTGTTTAGTAAACCATTCATTACCTTTCATCATTGCGTGTCGAATAACTTGCTGCCCAGTTAGTGTAATTGACTCTGCATTATCCAAGTCGAAAAATCTAAAACCAGGCGCACCTAACGCTCCATATAAAGAATTATTTACAATTTTCATTGTATGTTGACGAGAATCAAAAAACTGCTGTAAATCGACAGCGCCTTCATTACCATATTTTTTTGCTAACGCTCGATATTCTTCACGCTCTCCCATCCAAGTTTCTAAAATTGAAGGAATAAAACCATTTTTAGAATAATCATAAACTACTCCAATTGATGATACAGTAAATTTATTATCTATTAACCATTGCCTAAATTCCATCATTGGAATTAATACATGTTTTGAACCTGATTTAATTTTAGCATTACTAGAAGTGTAGTTATCTTCCCAAAAATCTTTTTTTATTTCATCCCAATTTTCTACTCTACCAACTTTTGTTTCTGGAGATATATTAAGAGTCCTAATAATAGAAGGATACAGTGACGCCATATCTTCGTCAAATATCCATTCATACAAACCTGGAATTGGGTCTTTTACATAAGCTCCTGCAAATTCATTTGATTCAGCCTCTTCATTTTCTTTTGAAGGATCTTTTAATTTTCTATTCGGAGCTACAATTCCTAAACGTTTCATGTAAGTTACACACGCGCCATCTAAATATCTTGTAGTAAAATAAATATCTTCGTAAGGAACATGCCCTTTATGACAAATACCTCGAGCTAAAGATAAAAATTTAAGTTTATCATCTAATTCTAATACCAATGTTACATCATTGATGTTGTATTCAATAAACTTTTCTGGATTTGTTTTATATAAATGATCTAAAGTTCCTTCATATTCAATTTTTCCTTTACCTAGTTCTTTTTGTGAAATAGATTCTAATGAATAAGAAGATTCTTCAGAATAAGTAAACAACTTATACAATGACATGTAATCTAAACAACTAACACCCATTATTCTGTAACGTTTTCGATGGGGAAGATAAATTACTTCATTAATTGGAGATAAAGAATCTGCATATTGTTTACCAACTACTTGTATCATTCTATTATACAAATATGGAATATCAAAAAAATCAATATTCCACCCAGTTACTATAGTCGGTCTAATTTCAATCCAATAAGATAGAAATTTTGAAATCAATTCATATTCAGTCTGAACTACTTCTAAAATTATTCCAGGTTTTGTATATGGTTTTAATTTTCCTAATGTATCTACAATAATTGCAATTGATTGGTTTCCAACTCTATCGTGCAATGCAATTGAAGTTAAAGGTTGCCAAGCTTCTTCAGCTGTTGAAAATCCTCCTACAGTAGAAACTTCAATATCTATAAATAATTCTCTATGACCCACTGACGGCTCATCTGATTCATAATACAAATCAATTAAAGTTCTCGTTTCAGGATTAATGTCAGATTCGTATATCTGACCTCTTTGTATATCTGAATCATCCCAATCATAAACTTTGTCTAATTTAGAACCATCTAAAGCCACATATTTTCCATGAGAATTTTTTTTGTATGCATATTTTTTAAATGGAAATTGCATTAAGCCATTTTTGTCATCCCATACTGATACTAAATTTTTATGTTTTTGATACGCTATATTCTGATATGCCATATTTCTTGTTTAATTAATTGATTTACATTTTTGATTATGCCACCTTATAATATTTGTTTTACTTGTTTTAATACCACAATAGTCACATTTATCTAAATGGCTGTCTGTATAGTTTGGATTTTTCTTACATCTATCATTGTGCCATTTATTTATATTTCTAATATCTGATACTTTTTCGCACCATTTACATTTAACTAATTGTTGATTTAAGTTTCTATCACTAAACTTTTGTCTAGTTAGTGTAGATACAATTTTATTACAATGTACTTTTTGTATAGCTGCTTTGTGACTGATTCTAATTGTAGCTGCTTCACGCGCAGAATGAATAATTATACTTTTATTAAGCCCGCTAATAAATGCCCATAATGCAAATACTAACTTTGTATTATTTGGATAAATGCATACTAATAATTTATGACATATATAGTGTTCTTTACCAGTTAATAAAACTAAATTTTCTTTACTATTATCGCCACCTAAACATTTAGGAATAATGTGATGTCGTTCATAATATATGCCTGTGTTTTTCGTTCTATTTTCACTTTGAGCCTTCGCTACTATTTGCTCGTAAACTTTCTTGTAATTCATAATATTTTTTCATTGAAGCGTTATTTAATCTTATTTTGTTACGCTCGTAGAAATTTTTAGCATACTGTCTTTTAGCTTCAGCTAATTCTTCAGGTGTATTGTATTTCTTTTTACGTCCCATATCAATTATAAATATATCTTATAGAAAAAATTTTATAGAATTTTATTATTTTTTATAAATGTTGCGATAATTTCTTTTTAGGCCCATATCGTCAAAGCCATATCCTATAACAAATTCATTTTCAATTTCAAAACAAAAATGGTCTATAGGAAATTTATTGTTTTTTCTATTAACTAGCGTTACTATTTTTATTTCAGTTGGCATTTTATCATTTACTCTATGTAAAATTTCAAACATTGTAGCTCCTGTATCTACTATATCTTCGACAATATAAACTCTTTTGCCTTTTAATTCAATTTCTAAATCTTTAGTAATTTCAACTCCATTTGAATTGTCTTGACCATTATATGATTTTGCTTTGATAAAATCAATTTCACAATCAATTTCCATATCTTTTATTAAATCTGAAAAAAATAAAACTGCTCCACTTAATACACAAATCATAACAGGAGGAAGTGTGCTTCCGCTGTTTTTATGTTCCTCTGTTATTTTATGTGCTAAAGCTCTTACTTTTCGATCTATTTTATATTCTTCTATTAAGATTTCCATTCAGATTTGATTAAATTAATCATTGTTTGAGCGTTATTATTCCATTTAGCAGTCCATTCAAACGGAACTGTTAAATCATAAGAATCAAATAGTCGATCTACATTGTCAATATTTTTATAAACATTTTCTGCAGGAACCATTTCTGGGCAACATGCTCTATCAGGGACTAAAATATTACAGTTAAAAAAAATAGCTTCTTGTATAGTAAATCCAAAAGTCTCTTGAAAACAAGTTGATAAATACCATCTTGCTTTTGCCATTAAAGTAAAATATTCTAATTTAGTTAAATTAGCTTTGTATTCAATATTTTTTGGAAGTTTACCTAAATTTTTTGCAGGTCCTGAAGATGTAATTATAATTTTCTTTTTTGTTTGTTTAGCAAACTGCAATAATTCATCAATTCCTTTTTCATTGCACCATCTATGAGGCCAAATAACAAAATCTTCTTTTACTACTTCACCAATTTGATTTTTAAATGAATTCATGTATTCTAAATCCCATACATATCCCGTAACATGCACTGTCGCTGTATTTAATCCAAAATAATTAACTACATTTGTTTTATGGTCTTCACTGCCTACAAAAATTCCATCACAAATAAGATGATATCCTAATTCAGATGCGTCAGACCAACTAGATAATTGTTGAACAAAATCTGTTTTATCAGCTCTGCCAGCATAATTAATTCCATATACTCGAACGTCAATTCCTTGAAGTTCTGCCATGTATTTTATACTTTCTATACCTGGAAAGAAAATATCTCCTACCAGAAACGCATCTCCATTTTCAATTTTTCCTTCATTAAACAAATCTGCAACTAATTGAAGTTGCGCAGCTTTAAATTTGCAAGTATTAACAATATCTAAAAATTGACCGCGTTTAATTTCATTGTCAATTTCTATTTTTGGATATAATGAAATATCTACTTTTGGATAAATAGCTGCATTCATCATTTGAGTGTAGCGGGCGGGTAATTCTTCTATAGGAAGATAAATAATTTTACTCATAAATTTTTATTTTTATTAAATATAAGAAATTTTAATCAAAAAACCTAGAAAAAGCTTCATTATTTTTTGACTTGGCAGGTTTTTCTGTATGTATTAAATTACCATTTGCATCTGGTAATCCTAAAAATGTTTCTGAATTAGTATGTTTTATTTGATGCCAATTAGCATTTGCATACATTACTTCAAGATCTGAAGTTAAATAAATGTAACCAGTTGAATTTCTAGTTTCAAAATCGTTAGTTAGTGAAACCCATGACCCGATATTTTCTTTAAGAAAATTATATAATCTATATCTAGGTTCTCGTTTTGCATTTGCAATTGGAGCTCCTTCTAATAAAGACATCAATGACAATTCATAATTTTGCTGGTATTCAGAAAATTCTAGTTCTACTTTATTTTTATCTAAATTGTAAGTGTTATATGTTGACCATATAACATCTGCTACTTCTTTGTGATTTGCAACTATATAATTACTAAAACTTTTAAAATTATAATGCCAATCATACTTATCTAACACGACAGTTGGCATATATCGAAGCGCTTCTAAAACTGCAATTCCAAAAGATTCATTTTTGTAAGGCATAAATGCCACTCTTGATTTTTGAATTATTTTTGCTTTTTCTTCTCCTACTACATCTGATACAATTTCAAAATTTGTATGACCAATAGCTGCAAAGTCAGCTTCAAACTTTTTAACATGAGACGTTCGAGTCATTACATTAGCTTTTAATTCAATGCCATATTTAGATTTTATATCAGCTAATACTTTTATAAACGCTTCTGGATTTTTTCGCTCTTCATACCGACCAATAAAAAGTATACCTTCAGTGTCTTTAATATTTTGACTGTTAGAATCTGTTAATGGATATGGCTGAACTGTAATATTTAAATCTAATGGAAAGTTTGAAAATTTATCTAACAATTTATTTTTGTTTTGATCAGTCTGTACTAATGTAGTTATTTCAGGCCAAAACATCATTTTGTTAATTAAATCATAATAGCAATCTTTAAATACTCCTGATTTAAGCTCTGGATTAATTGTAGCACATTCATGCACATACGAAGCAATTTTAATATATTTATGCAATCCCATTTGATAACAGACAAATGCAGATTCAGTATCATTGCAAATAATCAAATTATACATGTGATTAGACATTGCTTTAACTATTCCAAATCGATAATTAGCTGATTTTTCAAAATTGAATGCGTCTTCAAATTGATATAAAGGAGCATGTTTACTATATGCCAATCTGTCTTTTTTACCTGGAGTGTATATGTTAATTCCATATTTTTCTAGAAAATTAGTTTCTGGCTCTCCGTCACATATAACATCAATACAATGCCCTTTTTCTAATAAAGTTTCAACAACTCCTTTCATGAATATTCCATGCCCCGAAGAAGCACGGAAATTCATTCGATTTATGATAAATAATACTCTTTTCATAACTTTTTAATTTACTGTTAGTGTAATTTTAAATACTAACAAATTTTATAAATTTATATTTTTTTCAAAATATCAATAAATTTATAAAATTCAGTTCTAGTAGAAGCGTCTTCTTTAAACGCCCCTAATAATTTTGAAGTCATCATTGTTGAATTATGTTTAACACCCCTAACACATGCACACATATGATTTGCTTCAATAACAACTGCTACTCCTTTATTACCTTCGCAAACTTCATCTAAATATAAGGCAATTTGCGAACATAAATTTTCTTGAACCTGAGGTCTGCGAGCAAAATACTCTACAATTCGATTTAATTTAGACAATCCAATTACTTTGCCATCTTCTGAAGGAATATACGCTACATGAGCATACCCAATGAAAGGAAGAGCGTGATGACTGCATGTTGATTTTACATCTATGTTACCTTGAAATACTATTCCATCATACTTATCAATATTATCAAACGCAGTAATTTTTGGCGGGGCATTATAACATCCTTGATATAAATCTTCTATAAAGGCTTTAGCAACCCTACGAGGAGTATCTGTCATATTAGGATCGTCTAAGTAATTTTCAAATCTCAATGATTTTAAAAAATTACCATAATGAACAGCCGCTTCATTAATCATTTCTGTTTTTTCTTCTTCTGAAAGAGTTATTGACTGATTTCCATACTTTAATGTTTGTTTCATAACTTTAATATAGTATTTTCTTTTGAATTAACCAATTAATACAGCAAGTAATTCAGCTTCGCGATAAAGTGTATACTTTTCTTTATCAATTTTAATTTCTTGAGATTGAGTATATGAAGGAAGTATAACTTCATCACCCACTTTTACTGACATTGGAATTAATACTCCATTTTGAGTATACAGCCCTTCGCCAACGGCAATTACTTTACCCATTTTAACATCTTCAGCTGTTGCTGTCTCTGGAATGATAATTCCAGATGCCGTTTTTTTATCTTCTTTGGTTTTGTATTCTTGAACCAATACTCTATCGCCTAGCGGTTTTATATTTTTATTTTCCATA
>Ga0114962_10002430_pt1 | contig 15539 bp, 10 predicted proteins | sample C_130820_MF_Meta_FD_87017 | JGI IMG/M metagenome (GOLD analysis project Ga0114962, IMG submission 87017) | Freshwater microbial communities from Lake Croche, Canada to study carbon cycling - C_130820_MF_MetaG | ecosystem: Environmental > Aquatic > Freshwater > Lake | place: Lake Croche, Canada...
CATGAACACATATACATTTGAATTGATGTGCTTGAAACTTCGATTTATAGCTTCAGGCCAATCTTCTAATGGTTTTCTTAATATATGTTCAGTGTAATAATATTTAAATAGTAACTCACTGTAATTTGGATTGCTAAAATCTTCATTTTTTTCAAAATGCTGAAGTTGTTTTAAGATTACAGGGTCCATTTGAGGCGCCAAAACATCTTTTGCATATTTATTATATTCAGGAACACTTGCCATCATGTTGGATATGATTAAGCCTTTTAAATTTTTTTGATATTTTAATGCATATTCCATGGCAAGAATTCCACCCCAAGATTGTCCTAATAAATAAAAATTTGAATTGTCTAATCCAAGTGCTATTCGTACTTGTTCTACTTCCTCTACAAATCGTTCATTTGTCCACAATTTAGTATTATTTTCTGGCTGATCACTGTAGTATGAACCTAATTGGTCGTAATAAATATATTCAATACTTTGATTTGGAAAATAACCATCAAAGCATTCATACAGTTCATGAGTAAGACCCGGACCGCCATGAAGTAATAAAACTTTAATTGTTGGATTATTTCCTACTGTCTTTGTCCAAACTTTGTATTTACCAACAGGAGTATCAATCGGAATCATTTTTATCCCACCGCTAAACTGATCGTCTCTTTTTGAAAAATCCAGATAATTTAATTTGAGACTATCAGCTTTTGATTTTTCTTGGGAATTAGCCGAAAAAATAAAACTAAACAACATTAAAAAGAAAATATTTAGTTTCATGATTATTGATTTGAATAATCTACATTATAAATCTTGTTGTATAAATCAATATATTTTTCCATGACTATCTTTCGCTTCAATTTCAGAGTAGGAGTAAGGTGACCACCGTCAATTGACCAAACATCTGATGTAAGTTCAAATCTTTTTATTTTTTCCCAATTTCCGAATTTGTCGTTTAATGTTGTGATTTCTTCTTGAATTCTCTCAATAATTTTTTCATTTTTAATGATTTCGTAATTACTGGTTCCAATATTGATTGAATGAATTTTAGCCCATTCTTTTAAGAATTCAAAATTTGGCTGAATAAAAGCAGCTGGCATTTTTTCACCATCACCAATGACCATAATTTGTTCAATAAAACGGGATTGTTTCATAGTATTTTCTAATAGTTGCGGTGCAATATATTTTCCGCCAGATGTTTTAAACATTTCCTTTTTACGATCTGTAATTTTTAGGAAGCCTTCTTCATCAAACATCCCAATATCACCAGTGTGAAAATATCCCCCTTCTAATGCTTCGGCAGTTTTTTCTTCATCTTTGTAATAACCCATCATAACATTGGGACCCTTACATAGAATTTCACCATCTTCTGCAATTTTTACTATTACATGATTAATTACTTTTCCAACAGTTCCCACTTTGAAACCCTTATTTCTCATGTCATTTACAGAAATCACTGGAGAAGTTTCGGTCAATCCATAACCTTCCATGACTGGGATTTCTGCTGCTGCGAAAATACGTGCTAAGCGAGGTTGTAAAGCAGCACTTCCAGACACCATTAAGTCAAGATTACCTCCAAGGCCCTCTTTCCATTTACTGAAAATTAACTTTCGGGCAATTTTGAGTTGCAATTCATACCAAACGCCATTGACTCCATACGGTTCATATTTTAATCCTAAAGCAATAGACCAAAAGAATAATTTTTTTTTAATTCCTTTTAGTTCTGCACCTTTTGCAAATATTTTATCAAATACTTTTTCCAGAAGTCTTGGTACAGCTGTAATTACTGTAGGTTTTACTTCCTTAAGATTATCACCAATTTTTTCTATCGATTCACCAAAATATATGGATACTCCATAGTATTGGTACAAATACAAAATCATTCTTTCAAAAATATGGCATACTGGAAGGAAACTCAAGGCCCGACTTTTTCCTGCTGCAAAAGGGATTCTTGGAGCACTGTCCAAAACATTGGAAACAATATTTTTATGGGATAGCATTACGCCTTTAGGTTTTCCAGTTGTACCCGAAGTGTAAATAATTGTTGCCAAATCTTCTGTTGTGACGTTATTTTTTCTTTCTTCTACACTATTTTGATTGCTTTTATCCTCGCCGAGGATTAATAATTCTTTCCAGTTTTTACAGTCAGAAATTTCATCAAAAGAATAGACTTCTTTTAATTTTGGAACATTATGTTTGATTAAGTTTAGCTTTCTTAAAACTTCTGCATCAGAAACAAAACAATAAATTGATTCAGAATGATTCAGAATATATTCATAATCAACTTCAGATATTGTAGGGTATATAGGAACATTTTGTGCACCTGTTTGTAAAATCCCAATGTCCATGATACTCCATTCTGTTCTATTGTTGGAAGAAATAATAGCAATTTTATCATTTTTTTTAATATCCAATCGCAAAAGTGCTCTAGAAATAGCATTAGCTTTGGTTATGTATTCTTGCGTTGAAGTTTTTGTCCAGATTCCATTTTGCTTAGTAACTAAAGCATCTGGAATAGAATTAAATTTTTCTAATTGATAATAAGGAAATTCAAATAATCTTGTTATTTCTGTCATTTTTACAATATCTTTAATTGTATGCAAATTAAGTAAAATTTAGGGATTCTGAATGTTTTAGGGCTTTTAAATAAATATTAGGCACTTTATGTGTTTCAAATAGTACTATTTATAAGTTTTAAAATGAATCTTAATTTATCCTTTTTATTTCCTAGTCAATTAAATTTCAATTCATTAATTATAATATATTTGCATTTAATTTACTATAAATTTACATTAGAAAATGCAAAAACATTTGCGCTTAAACGAATATAAAGTGCTGTTTTACAGACTTTCATTAGCTTATTTTTTTTACTTCATAGCCCGCATACTTTTTTATCTGTATAATATAAGCTTACTTAAAGTAGATTCTATTTCCGATTTGTTTTCTCTTTGCTATTATGGTTTGGCTTTTGATACCACAGCTATTTTATACGTAAATGTTTTATTTATTGTAGTATCTGTATTTCCATTTCGAAATAATACGAGCATTAAATATCAAAAATTTTTATTCCTTTTGTATTTCAGCACAAATTTATTAGCTTATAGCTCAAATTTTATTGATTTTATTTATTACAAATTTACTTTTGCACGAAGTACAATTGTTGTTTGGAATGTGATGAAGCACGAAACGAACTTATTACCTTTATTTATCAGCTTTATATTTGATTATTGGCACGTTTTAGTTTTATTCCTTTCAATTTCTGCACTTTGGATCTATTTGTACAAAAAAGTAGCGGTAATTGCTTTTCAGCCTACTAAAAATATTCCTTATTTTAGTTTTTCAACTGTTGGATTTTTATTCTTTTCATTACTTATTATTGGAGGAATCCGTGGAGGTGATTTCAATAAAGCAACCCGTCCAATAAACCTTTTAGACGCAAGTCGACATGTAAAAAACATTGTTCATTCTGACATTGTTCTAAATACACCTTTTGCCTTTTTTAGAACTTTATTTACTAATAATTTTGCTAAAACTAATTATTCAGGAGTGAATAAAGAAGTGATAGATAAGATGGTTCAGCCCACAAAAAGCTATCATAATAATCCCCCAACAAAACCAAATATCGTAGTATTTATTATTGAAAGTTACGGCCGAGAATACATCGGTGCTTTTGATAAAGATGCTAAGATTCCCAATTATAAAAGCCACGCTCCTTTTCTTGATTCACTTTCTCAGCACAGTATGATTTTTACAAATGCTTATGCCAATGGACGGCAATCTATACACGGAATGTCTTCTGTACTAGCTGGAATTCCTGCGTTTAAAGATGCCTTTACCTCTTCCCCTTATTCGAAGCAAAAGATTGAATCTTTGGTATCAGTATTAAAAGGAGAAGGATATGATACTTCTTTTTTCCATGGTGCAGCAAATGGATCGATGGGTTTTCTTGGTTTTTCCAACATTTTAGGAATTGATAATTATTATGGACGGACAGAGTTTAATGATGATTCTCAATTTGATGGTTTTTGGGGGATTTGGGATGAACCTTTTCTTCAATTCATGAAAAAAACATTAGACAAAAAGAAGTCTCCTTTTTTCGCATCGGTTTTTACTGTTAGTTCTCACGAACCTTACATTATTCCTGAAAAATATAAAAGCAGATTTCATGAGGGTGTAGTTCCGATTCATAAATGTGCTGAATATACCGATTTTGCTCTTAAACAGTTCTTTAATGCGGCTAAGAAAGAACCTTGGTTTTCAAACACAATTTTTGTCATGGTTGCCGATCATTGCAATCAAATATATTATGATGAATTTCAAAAACCTATAAATCGTTTTGCTGTACCAATTTTGATTTATAAACAAAATAGCAAATATGTAGGTATTGATACTGATTTAGCGCAACAAATAGATATTTATCCCACTATTTTGGACATGATTGGTTATCAGAGACCATTTAGAAGCTGGGGAAGAAGTTTGTTTGATAAATCGACTGCGCCATTTGTAATTAATTCAACGGGTAGTATTTATCAATTTATGAGAGGTAATTATATTTGTACTTTTGACGGATCAGTTGCAACTGGTTTTTACGATAAAAAAGATAAAGGATTAAATAATAATCTTATCAAACATAGAAATTTAGAAATGAATGAAATTGAATTAAATTGTAAAGCATTTATTCAGGACTATATGAATAAAGTGGTGGATAAAAAACTAGGAGTTAACTAATTAATGTGTATTTTTGAGAATAATTAATTTTGATATGAATACTAAAAAGATAATTGGTTTTTCAATTTTGGCAATTGTTATAATCTTCGTAGGGAAGTATGTTTATGATATGAATATCAACCATAATTTTGAAACGATTACAGAAGGTAAAGTCTATAAATCAGGTGTGATACCACCAGATGAAATTGCAGACTATGTAATAAAATATAAGATTAAATCTATTGTAGACCTTCGTTTTCCAGGTACTGCAGATTTGGTTAATAATCCTGAAATTCCGGTTGAACTAACAGCAGAACAAAATGCAATTGCTAAAATTAAAGGAGTGAATTATTTTAATAACGGTTCAGATCAGGTTCCCGCCCAAAAAAATCTAGACCTTTTTTTTAAAATAATGGATAATAAAGATAATTATCCTGTTTTAATTCACTGTTATCACGGTATTGGTCGGGCCGAAATGTATTCGGCTTTATATCGAATAGAATATGAAAATTTTAGTAATGAAGATGCTCGAAAAGGAGTTAGAGCTTTAATAAAATGGAGTTCCTTTGATGATGGAACACCAAAAGGAGAATACCTAAAAGCTTATAAATCCAGAAAAGAATTGGCTTCAGAAAAGAAATAATTCCTTTTTTTATAAAACAAAAAACCCATAATTAATTATGAGTTTTTTGTTTTTAAGATATTTCTAAATTAGATTTTTTTATCAATCCAATTTCTAGCATTTACAAAGGCTTCAAGCCAAGGGGAAACCTCGTCGTTTCTGTCTTTTGGATAATTAGCCCAGTTCCATTGAAAAGTTGAACGTTCAATGTGTGGCATCATTACTAAATGGCGACCTGTAGTATCGCATAACATTGCTGTATTGTAATCAGAACCATTCGGATTAGCAGGATAACCTTCATAACCGTATTTAGCTACAATATTATAATTCTCTTCAGAATAAGGCAGTTTAAATTTTCCTTCTCCATGTGAAATCCAAACCCCTAAAGTACTACCAGCCAAAGAGGATAACATCACCGAGTTATTTTCTTGAATAGTAACTGATGTGAAGCCACTTTCATGCTTATGACTGTCATTATGATGTAATTTCCCGTGAATTTCGTGCTCTGGATTAATTAGTTCTAATTCCATAAAAAGTTGGCAACCATTACAAATACCTACGGATAAAGTGTCTTCTCTTTTGAAGAAGTTTTTTAAAGCGGTATTTGCTTTTTCGTTGTATTTAAATGCACCAGCCCAACCTTTAGCAGAACCTAAAACATCCGAATTAGAGAAACCACCAACAGCTCCTATAAACTGAATATCTTCTAAATTCTCACGACCTGAAATCAAATCAGTCATGTGTATGTCTTTTACATCAAAACCAGCTAAGTACATTGCATTGGCCATTTCACGTTCTGAATTACTCCCTTTTTCTCTTATAATAGCTGCCTTTGGTCTTGGAGTTGAATTCGGAATAACTGGTTTTTTACCGGTAAATAGAGATGGAAATTCGTATCTTAATTCTTGACTAGCAAAATTGTCAAATCGCTCTTTTGCTTTGGCGTTTTTAGTTTGTTTTTGATCGAGTAAGAAAGAAGTTTTATACCAAATTGCTCTAGTTTCCGAAACATTAAAAGATAATTTCTCTGATTTATTTGTGATGTTTACGATAGTACTTTCAGTAGCTTTTCCTATTTTGAAAAAAGTAATTTTATTGTCGGAAAAAATCTTTTCAACAGAAGAATCAGCTTGAAAAATAATACCAATATTTTCTGCAAATAATACTTTTGCAGTATCACTTTCTCCTAAGGAAGTTAAATCAAAATCAGCGCCTAAATTTGTTTCAGCAAAACACATTTCAAGTAGCGTGGTAATCAAACCACCACTTCCTATATCATGACCCGCCTGAATTTTATCGTCTTTGATTAAATCCTGAATCACATTAAAGGTGTTTTTGAAATTAGCAGCATCCTTAATTGTTGGGGCTTCTGTTCCAATTGTATTTAATATTTGTGCAAAAGAAGAACCTCCTAATTTATAATCATCTTGCGAAAGATTGATATAATAGATTGATCCTCCATTAATTTGTAAAACAGGTTCAACAACTTTCGTAATGTCAACGCAATTTCCACCAGCCGAAATTATGACCGTTCCAGGAGCAATCACTTCTTCATTTGGATATTTTTGTTTCATCGAGAGCGAATCTTTTCCTGTTGGAATATTCACTCCTAATTCAATAGCAAATTCGGAACAACTTTGAACGGCTTCATATAAACGGGCATCTTCCCCTTCATTTTTACAAGCCCACATCCAATTTGCTGAAAGCGAAATTCCTTTCAAACCGTCTTTAATTGGTGCCCAAATAATATTGGATAAAGCTTCAGCTATTGCAGTCCTGCTACCTGCTTTTGGATCAATTAAAGCCGCAATTGGTGAATGACCTAATGAAGTGGCAATTCCTTCATTTCCAAGATAATCAAGAGCCATAACGCCCACATTATTCAAAGGTAATTGTAAGGAACCTGCACATTGTTGTTTGGCCACTTTTCCACCAACACATCGATCTACTTTATTGGTCAACCAATCTTTACAAGCAACAGCTTCCAATTGTAAAACTTGCTCTAGATAGCTTTTTATGTTTTCTTGAGAATAGGATAATTCCAAATATTTTCTGTTAATAGTAATATCATTCATCACCACTTTTGGAGAGCTTCCAAACATATCTTCTAGGGCAAAATCCATCGGTTTTGCTCCTGAAGTTTTAGATTCAAAAGTAAAACGTCCATTATTAGTTACATCTCCAACCTGATACATTGGTGAACGTTCCCGATCAGCAATACGTTGTAAAGTATCAATATCTTTTTTACCAATAACCAATCCCATTCTTTCCTGAGATTCATTACCAATTATTTCTTTGGCGGATAAAGTTGGGTCTCCAACAGGTAATTTATCTAAATCTATTAATCCACCAGTTTCTTCAATCAACTCCGAAAGACAATTTAAATGCCCGCCTGCTCCGTGATCATGAATTGAAACGATAGGATTATGATCACTTTCAACTAATCCACGTATTGCGTTAGCCGCTCTTTTTTGCATTTCTGGATTCGAACGTTGCACTGCATTTAATTCTATTCCAGAACTAAAAGCACCAGTATCAGCTGAAGAAACTGCAGCTCCACCCATTCCGATTCTGTAATTCTCTCCACCTAAAATAACAATTTTATCACCCGCTTGTGGTTTTTGTTTTATAGCCTGATCCAGTTTTCCATATCCAATTCCTCCAGCTTGCATGATAACTTTATCATAACCAAGTTTTCGATTGTTCTCATCGTGTTCAAAAGTCAGAACAGAACCTGTAATTAATGGTTGTCCGAATTTGTTTCCAAAATCAGAGGCACCATTTGATGCTTTTATCAAGATATTCATTGGAGTCTGATACAGCCATTTTCTTTCTGGCATTCCGTTTTCCCAAACCTGATTTACATCCTGCAATCGGGAATAAGAAGTCATGTAAACAGCTGTTCCCGCAAGAGGAAGTGATCCTTGACCACCAGCTAAACGATCTCTGATTTCTCCGCCAGAACCTGTTGCAGCTCCGTTAAAAGGCTCTACGGTAGTAGGGAAATTATGGGTTTCTGCTTTTAATGAAATAACAGAATCAAAATCTTTTGTTTCGTAAAAGTCAGCTTTGTCAGCTGTTTTTGGGGCAAATTGTTGTACTCTAGGTCCTTTTACAAAAGCGACATTATCTTTATAGGCCGAAACAATATCATTTGGATTTTCGGCAGAAGTTTTCTTTATTAATTTAAACAAAGAAGAAGGTTTTTCAATACCGTCAATTACAAAAGTTCCATTAAAGATTTTATGACGACAGTGTTCTGAATTGGCTTGTGAAAAACCGAAAACTTCAGAATCTGTTAATTTTCTTCCAATCTTAGTAGCTAAATTATCTAAATACTCCACTTCTTCCTGGCTTAAAGACAAGCCTTCTTTTTTGTTGTAGGCTCCTATATCCTCAATATCCAAAATAGCTTCTGGTTTGATATCAATAGAGAAAATATTTTGATTTAATTCCGTATATTTTTGTGAAAGCATCGGATCAAATTCGGCTAAATCTTGAGACGATTGTTCGAATTCTTCAATCCTAATAATTCCTGAAATCCCCATATTCTGAGTAATTTCAACAGCATTAGTACTCCAAGGAGTGATCATTGCGGCACGTGGACCAACAAAAAAATCCGTTAAGACGGATTTTTCTATTTTATGGGCGTCGGCAAAAAGCCAGTTCAGTTTTGAAATATCTTCTGTAGAAAGTTGTTTTTGAGATTGTACTGCAAAAACCGTTTTGGTTTTGTTTCCGAAGAAAAGAATCATTGTTTCGTGGTTTGCGTTGTTGTGCTGCAAATTTAGTTTAAAAAACTACACTTCGCAAAGAACAAATATAAAGTTTTTTCAACAATTTATTTTGGAAAAACAGCACTTTGATAGGCTCCTAAATCTGGTGGATTCGAACTCCTTGAAATTCCTAAAATATCGGTAGCAACCAGAAATGCATCACTTCCTTTTTGAAAGGCGGCCGATGTTGGATCAATATTTAATTTATTCTGATTGGGTTTGTAAAATTTAGGATCTTCATTTTTGATATTTCCATCTTGCATATTCCTTATGAAATCGTAGGCAGAATTAGTTGCCAACGTAGTCCCGGAATCATTGAATTTAATTAGACAATATTTAAAATCAGAATGGAAAGCGACATCTGTATTTTTATCTAAAAAAATCTCTACGCTATTGGATCCATAAATGATGCAATTGTAAAAATTGGCCTGGATTAAATCCGATTTGGTTAGGCTTCCATCTGTATTTTCTTCATAATTACTCAATGAAACCGCCACTTGCTTAGAACTATTCCAGTTGTTATTGATAGTAGAATGCTTGAAAGTATAATTACCACCGATACTACAAGCTAAACTAGCTTGACCGGCTGAGTTTATAACTAAATTTTCACCATTTATAGTAGCGGTTCTCGCTAAAATTCCAATATTAGCAGTGTTGTAAATTTGAGAATTGGAAATCTGTAAAAGACTTTTTTCAATTAATATACCAACAGTTGCATTTTTCAAAGTGAGATGGTTGATGTAATTATTAGTACTTCCTTCTCTTATCCAAACGGTTCCCCATTGACCTGGGACATCTTCAAAATCGGGTTCCAGTCGATCAGCTTCAAATACCACTTCGTTTTCTTGTGGGTTTTGTAGGTTGGGAGACGCAGTTCCATTTATGTTTAAAGAAGCCTCTGGTTGTACAATCATGCCGGATTCGGAGTGAAAATGAACTCTGGCACCAGCATCAATTACTAAAGTTTTTCCTGCGGGAATTCCAGCATAACCATAAATCACATATGGTTTTTCATTCGTAAAATGCAATTCATTTCCGTTTACTGGATCATTTTCATTTAATTCAAAACCATTAATTCGAACTTCTTCGTTTTTTTCAGTCAAACCTAAAAAAAGTGTTTCTTTAGAACCATCAGCTAATTTTTTGGGATATAAAAAAGTAGCATCTTGCACTAAAGTTACCAGATTTACCTTTTGCAAATTAGTGCCCGAATCAAACTGGATTTCATCGGTATATAAGAAATCAGAGGGATTTGCATCCGTGCTTTTTGCAGTAGTTTCAACAAAAATAAATAGACTATCTTTTGCTAAAAGTTCTATATTATTGAAGACTTTACCGTCGCCAACACCATTATTATCGGCATCAACTCCAGTCATTCCATCAACTAGCAAACGGTATTTTGAATCTGCTTTTGCCAATTGTATTTTGGGAATACTAATATCTTTGCTACTTCGGTTATAAACCTTAAGAGTATAAGTGCTTGAGCCAATATTAGTAAATACGGTATCCAGATAAATGGTGTCTTTAGAAAAACTAAGACTTCCATTACTTGGAACTGTATTAAAATCATCCCTACAGGAACTCATCATTAATAGGATTCCAATTAAAAGAAGGAATGTAACTTTTTGCATTCGATTTGAATTTCTGTAAAAATAGTAAATAATTTGAAAATCAAGTATATCAAAAACCAAACGGAATTATTTTTTTTAAATTGTAGTATTAAAGTTTAAAAAATTAAAAAGTCATTTCGGTTCGTGTTTCAATCAATTCGTTTAAAAACCTTATTTTTACATAAAAATTTATAATGAGTTTCGATAAAAATAAAATTATTTCTATTTGTAATTCTTTCTCTAAAAATACTTTAATGGAGACTTTGGAAATAGAATTTGTAGATGCAGGCGAAGATTTTCTGACAGCAACGATGCCTGTAAATCCAAGAATACATCAACCCATGGGCTTACTTCACGGCGGCGCTAGTGTGGCTTTAGCCGAAAGTGTTGGAAGTGCTGCCTCAATGTTATTCGTAAATACACTAGAAAGTGAAATTCGAGGAATTGAAATTTCAGCGAATCATTTGAAAGCAAAAAAAGATGGAATTGTGACTGCAACTGCTCGAATTGTTCACAAAGGGAGAACGATTCACCTTTGGGAAATCAAAATTACGGATGAAGAAAATAATTTGATTTCACTCTGTAAATTGACTAATATGGTTTTGCCAAAGAAAAAAACATAATGCGAGGTTTCCAAAAAAAATTAACGACAACAATTTTAGAAAAAGGTCGGTTACAATATGATAATAAATTGCCTTTTGTGATTTACAACAAACCAAATTCAGATAAGTTAGTTGGCATTTTTCAGCATAATTCTGACTTGATTTTGGTAAAAGACTATTCGGAAATAGGATTTATTTTTGCTCCATTTGATAAAAAAAAAATTATTATAATTCCCGAAAATCAATCTGAAATTGAGGTGTCTGATTTCGAAGTTGGTGAATTGAAAACGAAGTCTATACTATTATCTGAACCCATAGGAGAAGTATCTAAAATTAACTTTGAAGCTTTAGTGAATAAAGGAATTAAAACTATTAATGAGGGTTATTTCAAAAAGGTTGTTTTATCAAGAAAAGGAAAAGTTAAGTTAGATCAATTTAACTTGTATTCAACTATTCTGAATTTATTAAATACCTATCCAACTGCATTTACCTATTGTTTTTATCATCCAAAAGTTGGGCTTTGGTTGGGTGCCTTTTCTGAGCAATTGTTAAAAAAGAAAGGATCATTATTCTATACAATGTCAGTTGCAGGAACACAAAAAATAGAGGGAGATAAGCCTGTGGTTTGGGAAGATAAAGAAAAACAAGAGCAACAAATTGTAACGGATTTCATTTCAGACAATTTAAAAAACTATGCTTCCGAGATTGTGATTTCAGCGCCTTATACTTTGAAAGCTGGAACTGTTGTTCATATTAAAACAGATATTCAAGGAATTTTGAATACGGATACCAACTTAGAACAGATTGTCAATATTCTTCATCCAACACCAGCTGTTTGTGGATTACCGAAAGAAAAAGCTCGTAATTTTATCCTAGAACAAGAAGGTTACAATAGAGAATATTATGCTGGTTTTCTGGGTGAATTAAATAAAGATTTTATAAATCTAGAAAATAATACCGATTTTTTTGTCAATTTAAGATGTATGAAAATAGAAAAAAATTCTATTACAGATCTTTTAGAAGCTCATATATATGTGGGTGGTGGAATCACAAAAGATAGTATCCCTCAAAACGAATGGCAGGAAACAGTGAATAAATCGGAAACAATAATCAAAGTTTTAAGTTAATTATAACGGAATACATTAAAGTCATGGTTTTCTACTTTGTAACTTTGCAGTTCGAAAAAAATAAAATATGAAATTAGACATACTCGCTTTTGGAGCACACCCTGATGATGTAGAATTGGGTTGTGGCGGAACAATTGCAAAAGAAATTGCCTCTGGTAAAAAAGTAGGAATAATAGACTTAACTAGAGGAGAATTAGGAACTCGTGGTTCTGCTGAAATCAGAGATCAGGAGGCCAATGCAGCAGCAAAAATACTCGGAGTAAGTGTAAGAGAAAATTTAAATATGCGCGATGGCTTTTTTATTAATGACGAAGCACATCAATTAGAAATTATTCGGATGATTCGAAAATATCAACCAAAAATTGTTTTATGCAATGCTATCGATGACCGTCATATTGACCATGGAAAAGGGAGTAAATTAGTTTCTGATGCCTGTTTTCTTTCTGGTTTGATAAAAGTTGAAACGGAATTTGAAGGTGAGAAACAGGCTGCTTTTAGACCTAAAATGGTTTATCATTATATTCAGTGGAAAAATATAACTCCCGACTTTGTAGTTGATATTACGGGATATAATGATGTCAGAGTAGAAGCCATTATGGCCTATGGTTCTCAGTTTTACAATCCAAATACGAATGAGCCAGAAACTCCAATTGCGACCAAAAATTTCCTAGAAAGTCTAAATACTAGACCTCAGGATTTAGGAAGATTAATTGGCACTGATTTTGGCGAAGGTTTTACTGTAGAGAGGTATTTGGCCGTCAATAGTTTAGCAGATTTGATATAATTTTTTGCTATATTTCTTTGTAAAATAGAAATTTTACAATACATTTGCACTCGTTAAAAATGGTGGTTGTAGCTCAGCTGGTTAGAGTATTGGTTTGTGGTGCCGAGGGTCGCCGGTTCGAGCCCGGTCAGCCACCCAGAAAAGCAAAAGCTCCGAATTTCTTCGGAGCTTTTTTTGTTTGTATACTTTCTTAAATTACTATTTCCCGTCCTTGTCTACTACAGGTCTGTTTTCTCTGTTTGCAAGTTCCCAGGCAATGGCAAAAGCCAATTGTGCTCTTTTTGCCAATGCATCAAACTCAATTTTCTCTACTTCATCTGAAGCCTTATGATAATCGGCATGAACTCCGTTAAAAAGGAATACAGAAGGGATCCCATTTTTTGCAAAATTGTAGTGATCAGAACGATAATAAAAGCGATTCGGATCCGTTCTATCATTGTATTGATAATCTAAATCCAAATTCACATATTTTTTATTGGCTTCTTCAGTTATATTAAACAAATCAGTAGAAAGATAATCAGAACCAATAACGTAAACATAGTTGTTAGAAGCAGCATGCTTTTCGTCACGACGCCCTATCATATCAATATTAATGTCAGTGATAGTATTTGCCAATGGAAATAAAGGGTTTTCAGAATAATAGCGAGAACCGTGAAGTCCATGTTCTTCTCCAGTTACATGAAGGAAAAGTATGGAGCGCTTTGGTCCATGACCTTCTTTTTTTGCGATTTTGAAAGCTTCTGCAATTTCTAATAAGGCAACAGTTCCGGAACCGTCGTCATCTGCACCATTAAAGACTTCGCCATCTTTTATTCCGACGTGATCGTAATGAGCTGAAATAACTAGTACTTCATTTGGTTTTTCAGATCCTTCGATGAAGGCCCAAATATTTTCAGAATCAGGTAAGTTTTCATTTCTTTTAGCATTTAAATAGGCCGCAGGAATTCTCTGGTAATACTCTTTGGCTCCTTTTGGAAAAGGAATTACATTTTTTTGATATTGGCTAATCAAATATTCACCAGCCTTTTTCTGTCCTTTTGACCCAGTATCTCGACCTTCCATTTCATCAGAAGCTACAATATACAGATGGACTTTAAGTTCATCAGCTGTGATAGTATTCATGTATTTTTTGACGGTTTCTGATGAGGATTCCCCTTTTTGGCTATAGCCATTTTGATATAAAAAGAAGACTAAACTTAGTAAAATTATTTTTTTCATTTATTAAGGATAAGATTAATACGTGCTAGACTATTTCAGGAATGAATTTATTTTTTTAGCACTTCTGATAAAAATAATTTCATGTGTTCCCAAGAACGTTTTGCTGCTTTTTCGTTATATGCTGCTCCTTTAGAATTATCATTTCCTGCTTCAGGATCTGTAAAGGCGTGAACTGAATTAGCATAATAAATCATTTGCCAGTCTGCTTTTGAATCTTTCATTTCTTTTTGAAAAGCAGTCATTTCCTCATTTGAAACATAGAAATCATCTGCACCGTGCAACACTAAAATTTTAGTTGTAATTGGAACAATAGCTCTTGCAGCATCTCTTCCTAAACCACCATGAAAAGATACTATTCCTTTTATTTTTAAACCAGCTCTTGCGGCTTCAAGTGCTCCAGTTCCACCAAAACAGTAACCAATTATTACTATATTATCTGGATTAGCCCCAGATTTAATTAGCTGATCTAATGCCAAACTAATTCGTTTTTGATAAGCAGCGATGTTTTTTTTGTAGAAACCCGCTTGCTTTCCTGCATCTTCAGTTGTTTTAGGATAATTTCCTTCACCATAAATATCGGCAATAAAGGCATAATAACCCATTTTAGATAATTTTTCAGCAGAATCTTTGGCGTGAGTGTCGATTCCTTTCCATGCCGGTAGAATAAGAATACCAGGTTTGTCTTTAGAAGTTTTTTGCGGGCTTATTCCGAAGCCATTTAACACTTGTTCACCATCTTTGTAAAGAGTTGGTTTAAGTTGTGAATAACCAAATGTTGTAACCATAATCACAACGAATAATAGTAAATAAGAATTTTTCATAATATTTTTTGTCTTTCAACAAATATCTGTATAATTTTTCATAATTAATCATAAATTACAGACTCCTTTGTTACTTAACAAGATATTAAGATAATTTATTTAAAATAATTCACTTTTAAAATTTTTTTGAAATTAAATATAGATGAGAAGTCAGTTTAATAATGGTATTTTTGAAATATTATAATGATACACTTTAAAATAGCTGAATTCAAGTTACTAATGCAACTTTTTGGTTAAACATATAATTTGGTGTTTCAAAATTAAATCTTTTTCTCGGACGG
>Ga0114962_10002431_pt1 | contig 15523 bp, 13 predicted proteins | sample C_130820_MF_Meta_FD_87017 | JGI IMG/M metagenome (GOLD analysis project Ga0114962, IMG submission 87017) | Freshwater microbial communities from Lake Croche, Canada to study carbon cycling - C_130820_MF_MetaG | ecosystem: Environmental > Aquatic > Freshwater > Lake | place: Lake Croche, Canada...
CCTGCGTCGCTGGATGCACCCATCGGGGATGAAGACTCCACGGAATTCGGCGAGATGGTAGGAGATATAGCTGCAGTCGATCCCTTCGAGAACCTAAGCGATAAGAATATGCAACTGGAGGTCGTAGATCTCCTTGCGCAACTCGATGAACGCGAGCACAAGATCATCGCAGCCCGGTTCGGTCTCGACGGAAACGATCCGATCACTCTGGAGGAAGTGGGTGTGAAGTTCGGTGTCACCCGTGAACGGATCCGCCAGCTCCAGAACATGGCACTGAGCAAAATGCGCAAAGCCCTGGCAAAGCGTGAACGGGCAACTCCGGAGAACTACCTGGCCCACGCCGCCTAACCGATAGCCTCTGGGGAGCCCGATCAGTTTCCCGCCAAACGATGAAGCAGCCCGCCATGACGATGGCGGGTTGACTCGTTTCGGACAGCCATGCCGAGCGCTTTTTTCTGGCCCACCAGCACGACCATCCTTTTTCCGCGGGTCACCCCGGTATAGAGCAGGTTTCTTTGGAGTAGGAGGTACTGCTGCATGGCCAGAGGGATCACGACTACCGGGAATTCCGAACCCTGGCTCTTATGGATGGTGATGGCATATGCCAGCTCCAGCTCGTCGAGTTCATTGAACTCGTAGATCACCTCGCGCGCTCCGAAGCGGACGAGTAACTGCTTCTCTTCCCGATCCATGGAGCGGATCCGGCCGATATCGCCGTTGAAGACCTCCTTGTCGTAGTTATTGGAGGTCTGGATGACCTTGTCGCCCACCCGGAAGAGATTGCCGTAGGCCTGACATTCTTCACGGTACTCGGTTTTAGGATTCAGGGCCGCCTGGAGGCGCATATTTAGCTCCTTTATGCCGAGGCTTCCGCGGTGCATCGGGCTCAGGATCTGGATCCCCTCGATCGGATCGACACCGAGATGCTTGGGCAGGCGGTCCCGCACCATCGAGATCAGGGTCGTCGCGCATTCCTCAGGATCCTCGCGCTCGATGAAGACAAAATCGGAATCCTTTGGTGCCTCGATGATGTCGGGGATCTCTCCGCGGTTGATGGAATGAGCGCCGCTAATGATGCGACTGTCACCGGCCTGCCGGAAGATCTCCTTGAGGTGAACTACCGGGATCATCCCGCTACGGATGATATCTCCCAGAACCAGACCCGGACCTACACTGGGTAACTGATCGGCATCCCCGACCAGGATCAGGCGGGCTCTCTTCGGGAGAGCGTCCAGGAGGCGGCTCATGAGAGGGACGTCGACCATAGAGACCTCATCGATAACGACAACATCGCCTTCCAGGGGATTGGAGGCATTCCTCTGGAAGCCGCCTCGTGCGGGCTGAAACTCCAGAAGCCGGTGGAGCGTCGAGGCCTCGAGGCTCGTGGCTTCTGCCATCCGCTGGGCGGCGCGACCTGTGGGGGCTGCCAGGATGCACTTGAGCTTCTTGGCCGTCAGGATCTTTAGGAGTGATTGAACCAGAGTTGTCTTGCCGACGCCCGGACCTCCGGTGATCACCACGGCACGGCTACGTAGGGCGATTTTCAGTGCCTCGTGCTGGCTCGGGGAGAGCTTGTGTCCGGTCTTTTCCTCGACCCAGGGAATTGCCTTCTCCCCATCGATGGGTGGCTCCGGTTCCTTGGCCTCCGAGAGGCGTCTTAGTTGTCTTGCAATCCTCTCCTCGGCATCGCGAAGTAGTGGCATGAAGATCATCTCTTCTCCCTCGATCTTCTCGGAGATGATTCGTTCGTCCTTGAGATGGCGTTCGAAGGCCTTCGCTACAATTTCTTCATCGACCTCCAGAAGCCGGGCGGCTCCTTCCAGCAGTTCGCGACGGGGAAGAGCGCAGTGTCCCTCGGTCGTGGCTTGATCGAGCAGATGTTCCAGGGCAGCGCGGGCGCGGAGTAGTGAGTCCGCTTGCAGACCCAGTTTCTCGGCGACACCATCTGCCGAATGAAAACCAATTCCATGAATGTCACGCGCGAGTCGGTAGGGGTCGGCCCGGATCATCTGGATGGCTTCCTCCCCGTAGGATTTGTAGATCCGGACGGCACGATTCGTTCCTAGTCCGTGGGCATGGAGAAAGAGCATGATATCCCGCACCACCTTCTGCTCCGCCCAGGCATCTTTGATCCGCTGGCGGCGCTCCCGCCCTATTCCCTCAACTTCCTGAAGACGCTTTGACTGGTTCTCGATGATGTCGAAGACTTTGTCCCCGAACTTCTTTACCAGTTTTGTAGCATAGACCGGACCGATTCCTTTGATCATCCCGCTGCCAAGGTATTTCTCAATACCTTCGAGCGATGTGGGCGGCTGGGTCTTCAAGGTGTGAGCCTTCAGTTGAATGCCGTGATCGCGGTCCTTCTCCCAGGTGCCCTGGGCTGTGATCCACTCCCCGGGAGCCACGGAGGGTAGGGAACCGAGAACGGCAATCGGCTCCTTGCGACCCTGCACCTTGACCTTAAGGATGCAAAAACCGGTCTCCTCGTTGTGGAAGGTGACGCGCTCCACCTGACCGCTCAGGGCGTCGTCGGGACCGCCGGGTACCGGTTCAGTGTCCGGCTTCTTGCGGAAGGGAGGGCGGCGGTTCATCGAATCTTCTTGAAGGGCTGGAGATTTGGGGGATTTTGGCGGGGCTGATGATGAATATGAAACCAACGCTCTTGATCTGCCTTATTCTTCCAGCCTTGTGCTGCATTCAAGCAGTCGATGGCCAGGTTGTCGAAAACGGATACGGGGTCGTGCACGGCCCGGGCTATGCCTTCACGCTCAAGGCCCCCTCGGGATGGGTGATCGACGCCGCAAGCGGTGTGGAGCAGGGACTTCCTGCTGTTTTCTATCCTAAAGGTGCCACCTGGTCCGAGAGTCCTGCCGTGGCTTATGCCCGGGCCCGTCCTAAGACGAAAGCTGTTTCGACTATCGAGGGGGCAATACAGAATGCGGTCTACGCCCTTCGTGCCCAAGGAAATCCTGACTATAGCGCCAAGTTCCTCAAGACCCTCAAGACCGACGATGGAAAGGAGGCAGTGATTTACTGTTTCCGTGGTTCCAAGACAGGGGATATCGAGGCTACGGCCTACTTCATGGAGAAGCGAACGATTGATTTTGTGACCCTGAGTTGCCGTTCGGAAAAGGTCTTCGATGCGTCGCTTCCCGCCTTCGAGCAACTTGTCGCTTCTTACGCCTTCCAAGCGGACAAAATCCCCATCGATCCGAATAAACAGGGATTCTTTCAGGAGGGCACTCCTAAGGATTAGTCGGCGCTCTCCCTAAAGAATAAACTCCCGCCACTCCTGTGGACGATGAAAGTCCCTTATAGTGTGGGATGACGTGCTGGAGATGATGGGAGCCCGACCTTCTGACGCATCATAACGGCAGCAACTGATACGGATCCGATCGCCGGGAGAGCCCCTGAGGGGAATGGAAAAACGAGCTATCCATCCGGTCGCTACTAGCTCTGCCCTCGCCTCGAAGTTTTTCTCCGAGAAGAAGTCCTCGATCTTGCGTTCACCGGAACGCACTGCGGCCACTCCGGAAAGATCTGGATAGATCAGATCCAGCGTGAATCCGTTCGGTGAGAGTTGATATTCCCTGTAGGAGTCCTCGCCAATCCTCTGCACGAATAGTTCAGCCACATCTCCGTGCTCCCAGAGACGTTGGCCATGGGATGTCGCCGTGGTCTGAACATTCGAATCGTTGAGATCAGCCGAAACTAAAAGGATTCCATCCCTCCAGATGAAGCTTGCGTGACCTTGCTGGAATCCAGGCTCGACTTCCGGCAGCCAGGACTGGGTGAGGGGAAGCTCCACGAATCAGCGAGGCAAGAGTGAAATCACCTTCTCCGCCTGCTTGAGGTGAAGACCGAGGTGAAAGCCAAACATACAATGCCACTTGTGGGCATCGAAAGATCCAAAAACGGAGTGGGGAGTCTCAGCGGTACCACGCAGAGTTGGAAGTGTTGCGACTTTCGAGAGGTAGCTTTCGACTGATTCGGAGAAGGCGACAATCTGCTCCGCTCCGGCGGAATTTCCGGGAAGGACATCGGTCTTCTGGTTGATCGGGCGTTCCGGCTTGGGATCCTCCCCACGTGCCAGCTTTTCGACGGTATGCGAGATCATACGGTTCACGATCACATTGTGCTCCAGAATCTGAAAGAACGACCAATCGCGCATCTCGGGATCGACTCCTATCATGGGATGGACCGTGACAGCTGTCGAACCCTCGTGATGCGAGATCCTTGATGCAAGTTCCAGATACTGATCCCTGACCCGTATAATGAAGTTTGTCGCTGAATTGCACCCGGTCAGGAGGAATTTGGTTCGGATGACTGTTCTGACCAAAGGATGGCTCATGCGGAGAAATTACAATGGAACTCGACAGCTCTAGAAGAGGAAACAGTCTTTAGATCCGATCGGTACTTGGCACAGAGCGAAACCCTTTTTACTCTGCTCTCATGAAGTTTTTCAAACGACCCTTTTTCCTTGCCATTGCACTACTTTGCTTCGCCGCTTCTTCCTGCAACAAAAAGCAGGAAGTCGGCATCCCTGTTGGTCAGTTTGCCTCGCTGACAGGTGGACAGGCTACGTTCGGTCAGAGCAGTGATAAGGGAGTCCAGCTTGCTCTTGAGGAAATCAACGCTTCTGGCGGCGTGCTTGGCCAGCCTATTCGGCTGATCACCAAGGATAACCAGTCCAAGCCCGGCGAGACCTCCACACTCGTACGTGAACTAATCACTAGGGACAAGGTGGTGGCCCTGATCGGTGAGGTCGCCTCAGGACGTTCCCTAGAGGCTGCCCCCATCGCCCAGCGTAGCGGCATTCCTATGATCTCACCCGCCTCTACCAATGAGAAAGTTACCGAGACCGGCGACCATATCTTCCGAGTCTGTTTCATTGATCCTTTCCAAGGAACGGTTTGCGCGAAATTTGCCAGCAAGCTCGGTGCGAAGAAAGCAGCCATCATCACCGATGTCTCGAAGGATTACAGCCTTGGGTTGGCCAAGAGCTTCAAGCAGGAGTTCACAAAGGAGGGTGGAATCATCACCGGCGAGCAGAGTTACAGCGGTGGTGATAAGGATTTCAGCGCCCAATTGACCGCCATCAAGTCCGCGAATCCCGAGGTGGTTTTCTTGCCTGCGTATTACACTGAGGCACCCTTGATCATCCGTCAGGCTCGTCAGCTTGGTATTACGGTTCCCTTTATTGGAGGTGATGGCTGGGATTCTTCGGAGCTTATCGGGGTGGGAGGAGCTGCCGTGGAGGGATGCTATTTCTCAAACCACTTCTCCAACCAGAGTACTGATCCTCAGGTGGTGGCGTTCGTGGATGCCTTCCGCAAGAAATACAACCAGGATCCCGATGCCATGGTAGCCCTCGGTTATGATGCGCTACGCCTTCTGGCCGATGCCATGAAGCGTGCCGGCACGACCGATCCAGTAAAGGTAAATGCCGCTATCACCGCGACCAAGGACTTCCCTGGTGTGACGGGCAAGATCACCCTCGACGAGCACCGCAACCCGACCAAGCCAGCCGTGATCCTGCAGGTGAAGAACGGGAAGTTCGCCTATGTCGAAACGATCGCTCCGTGAGTTGATTTGCCTCTAGGGATATTTAGGGATTCCTAGGGATGCGCGTTTTCGGGTTTGTAGGATTTTCCGATTGAGAGGAAGAGTGGGCTTCTAGTGCCGGGTACCAGCACGGGATGTTGTGGTGAAAACTCAGAGAAGAGATCTTGAGAGCAGTTATAAAGACGCGGCCATGCCGCCAAGAGCGCTGTCTTTCCAGCCCAAGCCGTGTCATTGATCCATGGAAAGCGGCTGCCGCCGTGATCCGGAAGCCAGAGTTTCGACTCCAGTGTCGGGGCATAGAAGGACATCACGCCGGTCAACTGATAGGTGGAGAGACAGATGAAATCAGCCCCCGAGGAGCGGAAGTTTTCTTCGATCGTACGGGCAACGGCCTCTGGACCTAGGAACTCCTCGATCCGTGTCTGGAAATCGGACAATCCCTGCTTTGCCGGAGCCGCTAGCTTAGACAGGCTGGGAACCTTCTCCATGAAGGAAAGATCGGGAGCGAAATTCCTGACGGATAAAGGTGAATCCTTGGGGAGAAGTAGGTTGGAGACACCAATCACGGCACCGATGTCGGCGATGAGCAGAACGATAATGGCCGCCTTCCTCCATCCTGCTCCATAGTTCTCCCAATCCCCGGCAACCATCACCAGAGCTGTGATGAAAGCGGCCATGGGCCAGTTTGCCTCAATGTGGGCCTTGGCCGCGGAGTATCCGAAGAAGAGTACCACTGTCCAGAAAAAGACCCCTAGGAAGCGGAAGCGCGGATCCTTCATCCGCGTTGCGGCTGTCCGGAAACAGAGAAGCCCCAGAATTGGTGAGACCAAGACAACAAGGAAAGCGCTGTAGTCGCCGAGGTTCTGAAAATTGATTAACGAATGATGCTCGTTTTTGAATCCATGATGAAGCTGATGGGTGAACGAGACCCAGTCATGGCGGCTGTTCCACCAGAGCACTGGCAAAAAAATCACCAGAGAGAGCAGTCCTGCGATCGTAATGCCTGCGAAGAGCTGACGCCGCCTACCAGGACTGAGCACCCAGAGCATCAGGAGGGCGCCATAATACAGCACCATGGTGTATTTGGAGAGCATTCCGATGCCTGCCGCTGTGCCGGCGGCTGCCCACCATCCCATGTTGCCACCCTCCTGATATCCCCGCCAGGCAAAGAGAACCGCGAAGGCCCAGGCTGGAACAAGGAATGTGTCTGGTGTCATCAGCAGGGCATTCCCCGCGAAGATCGGAGCCAGAAGAAGGAGGATACCTGCCCGGTTTCCCGCCGCCTGGCCGAAGAGATCCTTACCAAGCTCCCGACCGGTAAGGGAGAGGAGAATGCCGGAAAGGATAGCCCAGAAACGGACGGCCAGCGCTGTGCGCCCCAGAACCATCCTGGCTGAGTCGATCAGCCATGCGGTGAGGGGAGGATGGTCGAAGTAGCAGGCTTGGGGATGGCACGACCATTCCCAGTAGTAGCACTCATCAAAAATTAGGCCCAATTTGCTGGCGGCAATAACTTTCCAGAAAGTAACCAAAGAGAGGATTCCCCAGAACCACTTTGTGGAGCTAATCCAAGACAAGGGCTGATTGAGCAGGGTCGAAGAGGCGGAGTTAGAGGTTGGCTGTAGGGAGGATTCGGACATAAAAACCTCTTAAATTTGTGGCGGAGGATGGAGTCGGCGATCTGTTAGGTCAAAGAGAATCAGAGCAGAGTATTTGGCAGTTCTTTCAGTTGACCCTAAGGAGGAGATCCTGCATAGTAGCCAACCCCGACTCACTGTCTTGGAATACTTCCTGACCAGTATGTTGGGAATTTCTATTGCCATGAACTCTGAATTTATTGCCATGCTCGATTACCTCGAGCGTGAAAAAGGTATCAAACGCGAGGTCCTCATCGAGGCGATCTCTTCGGCCCTTGTTGCCGCGTCAAAGAAGAGTTTCTCCTGTTCGCGCGACGTGCGCGTCGATATCAACCCTAAGAATGGTGAGATCCGTGCCTTTGCCAAGCCGCTCGTTGTTGAGGCCATTACAAATCCCCAGGAGGAGATCACCTTAGCCAAGGCACAGTTGGTCGACAAGGAAGCTCAGATAGGCGGATCGGTAGAGATCGAGGTGACCCCTCGTGACTTCGGTCGTATTGCTGCTCAGACGGCTCGTCAGGCGATTGCCCAGCGCATCCGCCAGATTGAGAAGGAGATGATTTATGAGGAGTTCAAGGACAGGGCTGGAGAAATTGTCAGCGGTACTGTGCGTCGATTCGACCGCAGCGATGTTGTTCTGGATCTCGGGAAGTTCGAGGGGATTATGCCCTCACGTGAGCGGGTGACCACCGAGGAATACAATATCGGAGACAGGATCCGTGCCTATGTCGTGGCTGTTGAGAATGGACCTCGCGGCCCCGAGATAATCCTCTCCCGCAGTCATCCTAATTTCATCCGTCGTCTTTTCGAGATCGAGGTCAGCGAGATTGCCGATCATACGGTCGAGCTCCGCGCTATTGCCCGTGAAGCCGGCTTCCGTACTAAGATTGCGGTTCACAGCTCCAATGACAAGGTTGACCCAGTGGGTGCCTGCGTTGGTATGCGTGGCGCCCGTGTGAAGAATATCGTCCGCGAACTCAATAACGAGAAGGTGGACATCATTCGTTGGTATGAGGATCCTAAGGAATTCGCTCGTGAGGCTCTCAAGCCGGCCCGTATCCGTAGCATCGAAGTTGACGAGGCAGCCCACACTCTCCGTATCGCCATCGAGAAAGAGGATCTTGCGTTGGCCATCGGCAAGCGTGGCCAGAATGCCCGTCTCACTTCCCGGCTGACCGGATGGGAAATCGATATCCAAGAGGATCGTTCCGCTGCCCAAGCTTTTGAACAGCAGATGGGTGGGGCTGCGCAGCAGCTAGCCACGATGCTCGGAATCACCGAGGATGAGGCCAAGACGCTGGCAGCCGGTGGTATGAATTCTATCGAGGTGGTCGTCACAGCAGAAGCCTCTGACATCGACGGGATCCTCGAATGCGGTGCTGAGAAGGCGGAAGCCATCCTTGCAGCCGCTAAGAACCAAGTCTCCGCCAAAGGGCAGGTAGCGGCTTAAATGCTGCAAACACTGCCCTTCCCCTCGATTTTCTCGAGGGAAGCGGTGTCAGAAATTTTATAATGGTCTCCAAAGTCAACACTTCCAAATCCACCGCTTCCAAGGGAGCTCCAGCTAAATCCTCCAAATCGGCAGGCTCGAAGTCACCTTCACGCGCCTCGCGAGCAGGCACGGTCTCTGGGGCTCGCGGAGCCTTCAAAGGGAAGCCCGTTGCTGCAGCGCCTGCCGCCGAGCCGAGCGAGCCGCCCAAGGTTGTCATCAAGACTGCGGATCTCCCGACCCTTTCCCTGATTGATGAGCCGGCGCCCAAGAAAAGAGTGGTTTCTACCGGGAGAGCTCTCCCTCGTATCGGCGAAGAGGAGCATGCCGCCTCGACGCCATCACCGATTCCCGTGAGCGACATTCCCTCTGAGGAGGAGGTTGAGGATGAAGCTATCGTCATCGCTGATGACAATCGCCGTGTGATTCACATTAAGCCCCCGATTTTGATCAAGGAGCTGGCGTCTCAGATGGAAGTCCCCCCCTTCAAGATCATCAAGGATCTGATGGGGATGCAGATCTTTGCGAACATCAATCAGTCAGTCGAACCGGAGATCGCCTCGAAGCTCTGCGATATGTACGGACTGCTTTTCGAGCGTGAAAAGCGAGTCTCCGGCGGCGGTGTCCATAAGGAGGAGAAGATCGTTGTTGAACCTCCCAAGCCCATTGAGGACAAGCCTGAGGCAAATAAACTTCGCGGACCCATCATTACTTTCATGGGACATGTCGATCACGGCAAGACCTCCCTGCTCGACGCGATCCGGCGTGCCAAGGTCGCTTCCGGCGAGGCAGGCGGCATCACCCAGCGCATCGGTGCCTATTCCATCGAATGGAAGGGCCACCCCATCACCTTCATCGATACTCCTGGTCACGCGGCCTTCTCGGCAATGCGTGCACGGGGTGCGAATGTCACGGACATCGTGGTCCTCGTGGTGGCCGCCGATGATGGTCTCATGCCTCAGACCCTCGAGGCGCTCAGTCATGCTCAGGCCGCAAAGGTCACTATTATGGTGGCGATCAACAAGTGTGATCTGAAGACCGCCAATATCGACCGTGTGAAGCAGCAACTCCAGGACAAGGGGCTTGTGCCCGAGGATTGGGGTGGCGACACAGTCGTCTGCGAGGTATCAGCCGCAACCGGCAACGGGATCGATAACCTGCTTGAAATGATGTCTCTTCAGGCTGAGGTTCTGGAACTCAAGGCCAACCCTGATCAGCCGGCCCGCGCCAGTGTGATTGAGGCACAGGTCGAGGCAGGACGAGGCCCCACCGCAGTCGTCATCGTCAATAACGGCACACTGCGCGTCGGTGACGCATTCATCTGCGGAAACTACTGGGGCAAGGTGAAGCAGCTGATTAACGAGGATGGAGAAGCCTTCAAGAGTGCAGGACCGGCCATTCCGGCCAAGGTTCTCGGACTCAGCGGACTGCCCAGTGCTGGTGACGAGCTTGTCGTCATGGAGAACGAGCGCTCTGCCCGCCAGTTGAGTGAGGAACGACTTGGCGCCCATCGTCAAGAGAAGCTTGCCGCTCCCAGACGTGCTACTCTTGAAAATCTCTTTGCAAATCTGGAGGCAGAACAAAAGAAGGTTCTTCAGATCGTTCTCAAAGCCGATATGCAGGGATCGCTTGAGGCGATTATTGGCATGCTTGCTGACATTCCCCAGGAGAAGATTGACCTCAAGATCATCCACTCTGCCGTCGGACCGATTACCGAGAGCGATGTCCTGTTGGCCGGTGCCTCGGATGCCATCATTATCGGCTTCGGGGTCAAGGTGGAGAACAGCTCCAACAACGCCGCCCGCAAGGAGGGCGTGCAGATCAAACTCTTCAGCATCATCTATGAGCTTGCCGACCAGATGCGCGAGGCGATGACGGGACTCCTCGATCCGGAAGTTCGCGAAGCCATCATCGGTCACGCCGAGGTGAAGCAGATCTTCGACCTTTCCCGCGGCATGGTCGCCGGCAGTATTGTCACCGACGGTCGTATCTCGCGTACAGCCCGTGCCCGTGTGCTGCGCCGCCGTCAGGCAGTCTACGACGGCGGTCTCTCCACGCTTCGTCGCTTCACCGAGGACGTCAAGGAGGTCCGCGCCGGTGTTGAGTGCGGTATCCGTCTTGGGGATTTCTCGGAATACGAAGTCGGCGACATCATCGAGTGCTACACGCTCGAGAAGGTGGCTCAGGCTCTCTAATTCTCCAGAAAAGCGGGCTCGCCTCGAAAGCCTAGAACACCTGGAGCATCCAGACACCCGAACATCTTATCCCATCATGAGCCTACGAATGCTACGGGTCTGCGAGTTGCTCAAGCGTGAGCTTGGTACGATCATTGGCCGTGAGATGAAGTTCGAGGCTCCTCTGGTTTCCGTGCGTGCTGTGGACGTCACGCCTGATCTCAAACAGGCCCATGTCGCCATCAGCGCCATCGGGACAAAGTGGCAGAAAGAGCAGGCCATCCTGCAGCTCACCGATAAACGCCAGCACCTTCAGCATGAGCTTTCACGCCGGGTGATCCTGAAGTACACGCCGCATCTGCACTTTGATCTGGATGAGTCGATTGAGCGAGGGACCCGCGTTCTGAGCTTGCTGGAAGAGATCGAGGCGACTTTGCCACCTGACGAACCGACCGAAGAAATTGATCCCGAGAGTCCCGTGGATCCAGAGAATTTGAAAGGATGAGGAACGTTGCTTTCCCCCAGATCAGGGAGGCTCTCCGGAGTCGGAAACGCATTTTGGTGGCTAGTCATCTTCGTCCTGATCCAGATGCCTATGGATCAGCGATTGCGGCAGCACTCTGGCTTCGCTCCGAGGGACACGAGGTCACCGTCTGGAACGAGGATGGCATGTTGGAGAAGTATGCATTTTTGCCCTCATCGGAACTCGTGACAGCACCTCCTGCGGAACCTGTCCCTTTCGACGCTATACTGGCTCTCGACACCTCGGTTAAGAACCGTCTCGGCACCGTGCTCGATGCTATTGCTGGATCTCCTCTCTGGATCTGCATCGACCATCACAAGAGTAATGAGGGCTATGCCGATCTGAATCTTATCGATCCCTCACGACCAGCGACAGCACAGATCCTTGCGGAGGCTTTCCTGAATGAGGGAATCACCATCTCACCTGAGATGGCGACCAATCTCTTTGCGGCCATTTCCACGGATACGGGTTCTTTCCAGTACGAAGGAACAAGTGATCGGACCTACGAAGTCGGCGCCGAGTTGATCAGGTGCGGAGTGAATGTAGCGGAATTATCGCGTCTGCTTTACGAGAACCAGCCTCGCCGTCGACTGGAACTCCTCAAACACGCTTTGGTGAACGCGCGTTTCACCAGCCACGACAGGGTGGCTAGCTTCGCTCTTTCTCTTGCCGACGTGGAGAAGCTAGGGGTTATTCCCGAGGATAACGAAGGGATCATCGACAACCTTCGTTCCGTCGAGGGAGTCCAGGCCGCCGCCTTTTTTGAGGAAATGCCAGACAACATGGTCAGGCTTAGCCTTCGCTCGAAGGATCCAAGCTTTGATGCCTGCAATCTCTGCCGAGAGTTTGGTGGTGGCGGCCATCCTATGGCCTCGGGTGCGCGTATCAAGGGATCGTTCGTCGAAGTTCAGGAGATGGTTCTGAAGGCCATTGATTCTGCCCTTGGTTCTCCCACAACTACGGTCTGATTCCCCTTACGTAACTATTTTTTCTATGTGTGCTGATTTCATGATTGATGGTGTTCTTCCGATTGACAAAGCCCCAGGCATGACCTCTCACGATGTCGTGGCGATCGCTCGCAAAGTGCTCGGAACGAAAAAGATCGGCCATTGCGGCACCCTGGATCCGATGGCTACCGGTCTCCTGCTCCTGACCCTCGGCAAGGGTACCAAGATCCAGGATCTGATCATGAGCGAGGACAAGGAATATGAGGGGACGATGAAGTTCGGCGTCATGACAGATTCTCAGGATGCAGATGGTGAGGTTACCGAGACTCGACCTGTTCCCGAACTTACGAGTGAACAGTTGGAGGCTGCCTTTGCCAAATATGACGGTGATTTCTACCAGACCCCGCCCATGGTTTCGGCCATAAAGAAAGATGGAGTCGCGCTCTACAAGCTGGCACGTCAAGGCAAGATAGTAGAAAGGGAGCCTCGATTCGTTCACATCTACGCCCATCATATCCTCGGGATGAGGTTGCCGGAGGTTGATTTCCGAGTGGTCTGTAGCAAGGGATTCTATGTCAGGACTTATGCCTTCGATATAGGTAACGATCTTGGGTGCGGCGCTCATCTCAACGCCCTGCGTCGCACGAAGTCGGGGAGGTTCGACGTGAGCATGGCCTTCCCCGCCGCCGATCTCAAGACCGCCTCACGCGAAGCGATCTTGGAAAAACTCCTGACCTTGCCTCAGGTCTCGCGCATCCGCGGGGCGTAGGGAGAAATCTTAATGTGGAACTCAGGAAATCAGGAAAATACTGGGTGCAAACACTCGTTCTAAATACGCTGGAATCTCAATAATAGTTACTTGTTGCTGCTTTAGTTAATTCAAAACTCCTGTCTGACTTGAATTCTTTCCTGAGTTCCTGAGTTCCATATTTTTCTTCATGAAGATGCTTCATTCCATTGAGGAACTTGCCGGACTAAAGGGACCCATTGTCCTCGCGGCGGGGACATTCGATGGATTGCATTTCGGTCATCAGGCCCTGATTCGTCGTGCCATGGAGGAGGCTGCTACCTGCGGTGGAACGGCAGTCGTCCTGACCTTTGACCGCCATCCTGCTTCTTTACTTCGTCCCGAGAAGGCTCCGAAACTTTTGACCCGCAATAAGCAGAAAATCGCGCTTCTAGAAGGACTGGAAGTTCCCACACTATTAATGCTGGAGTTCACCCGTGAGCTGGCATCAGTGCCTGCCCGTGACTTCATCTCATCGTTGACTGATTCCTGCTCTCCTCTTCACGCAATCTGCGTGGGATCTCAATGGTCCTTTGGCCGTGGGGGTGAGGGGAATGTGGATCTCCTGAGAGAACTGGGTTCACTGCACGGATTCGGTGTCATCCAGATTGATCCGTTCGAAGTGGGGGGGGCACCAATTAGCAGCACCCGGATCCGAGCTGCCATTACCTCCGGGGATCTGGCCCAAGCTAACGCATGTTTGGGCCGAGCCTTCCTGCTCTCGGGAACTGTTGTCTCTGGGGCTGGACTCGGAATGACGATCGGCTTTCCGACTGCAAATCTCGATGTCGAAGGGATGCAGTTGCCTCCCGACGGGGTCTATGCGGTCAAGGTTTTGCATGAAGACGACGTTCATTCCGGAGTCTGCAATATCGGTCTCCGTCCCACCGTCGACGCCTCGGCCAAGCGTCGTGTGGTCGAGGTGCATCTCTTCGATCTTTCTCAGAACCTTGTGGGAGAGGAACTCTTGCTGGAGTTCGTTTACTACCTCAGAGGAGAGCAGAAGTTTACGGGGTTGGAGGAACTTAAGGCTCAAATCGCCCGCGACTGTGAAAAATCCAGGGAACTTCTCAGTTCCTAGAAGACTTTAGCGCGGTGCGCATGACCTCAAGCGGTGCAGGTTCATTGAACCAGATCTCGAACGCTTTGGCTCCCTGATGGAGGAGCATGGTGAGGCCGTTGGCATTCCTAGAATTGGCATCCTTGGCCTGTTTGATCAAAGCGGTGGTGCCTCCGTTGTAGACTGTGTCATAGATCAAGTGATCGCTTTTCAGGAGGTGATTTGGAAGAGGAGAGGGATCACCCTCTTTCATTCCCAGAGGGGTTGCATTCACGATCAAGTCAGTGGATTCCAAAGCCTTTGAGATAGCTCCTTGATCAAGAGGGATCGAGGTGATGGGTGTCCCAAGACGATTGGCGATCTCCTCCGCAAGTCTCTTTCCTTTTTCATGGGAGCGATTGGCGATCGTGATGGAGGGACACTTTTCCAGGGCGCATTGGACGGTAATGGCCCGGCCTGCTCCTCCTGCACCGCCGAGGATGAGGACTCTCAATGAGGAGAGGGGAATCCCGAACTCCTCCTGAATGGCTGCTGCAAATCCAGGGCCGTCGGTATTGAATCCCAGAAGTCTCCCATCACGTACCGCGACCGTATTGATGGCTCCCATGAGTTGGGCTTCCTTGCTGACCTCGTTAACTAGAGTGAAGGCCGCCTGCTTGTGAGGCATGGTGAGGTTGCAACCCAGAAAACCCGCTTTTGGCAGCGCCGAAAAGGCGTCGGAAAGATTCTCCGGCGCGACCTGAATCCGGACATACTGGAATTCATATCCTCGTTCCCTTAAAGCTGCATTCTGAAGAAAAGGAGATGCGGATTTGGCTACTGGATCCCCAAAGATTGCTAGCCGGGCCGGCGGAGTCAATCTGTGGAAGACCTCACCATTATCGGCAAGATCCGCTACAGAGAAGACCTCCGAGGAATCACTCATACTCCGGCGGCTTTGGCGATTCCCAGTGCGAAGCGAGCGAGGGTGCGCTCCTTACCGAGAATCTCGATCATCTCGTAGAGACCAGGGCCAATGCCCCTGCCGCTTACTGCCACGCGGGCGGGATGAACCATCTCACCGGTCTTGATGCCGAGTTTTGCCGTGGTCTCCTTGAGAGAGGCTTCCAGTGAGGCTGCATCCCAGTCGGGAAGAGTTGCGTAGGCTTCGGAGAGAGCCTGGAGGCGCTCAGCAGCTATAGCTCCTACCAACGACTTCGCGACCGCCGCCTCGTCGTAGGGAAACTCTTCCGTGAAGAAGCACGCGACCCACTCGGGGAGATCCTTTAGGAGTTTTACCTTGGGTTTTACAATCGTGAGGACGCGCTCGAGAGATTCCCAGGTGGGCCAGGTAATGCCTGC
>Ga0114962_10002432_pt1 | contig 15520 bp, 11 predicted proteins | sample C_130820_MF_Meta_FD_87017 | JGI IMG/M metagenome (GOLD analysis project Ga0114962, IMG submission 87017) | Freshwater microbial communities from Lake Croche, Canada to study carbon cycling - C_130820_MF_MetaG | ecosystem: Environmental > Aquatic > Freshwater > Lake | place: Lake Croche, Canada...
GCCCGAAACGTTGAGGATGCTTCCAAGCGTCGCAGCGCCCGTAACCTTCACCGCACCCGAGACATCAAGCGTGCTAGCAAGTGTCGCAGCGCCTGTTACATTGAGGCTGCTCGCAAGCGACGCAGCGCCCGAAACGTTGAGGATGCTTCCAAGCGTCGCAGCGCCCGTAACCTTCACCGCACCCGAGACATCAAGTGTACTAGCGAGCGTCGCAGCGCCCACTACATTGAGGCTGCTCGCAAGCGAGGCAGCGCCCGAAACGTTGAGGATGCTTCCAAGCGTCGTAGCGCCCGTAACCGTAACTGCGCCAGATACATCAAGTGTGCTCTTGAGCGTCGCGGCGCCCGAAACATTCATGAATCCAGAAACATCAAGGAAATTACGGTTTTCAACACTATTTATTGCACTAACATTCTGAATCGTAATATTTTGCGTTGTCATCTTATTCACATTGAGTGTAATCCCGCCGCTTACATCTTTTGTAAAAACATCCTGATTATCTAAGAATGCCACCGATGTAGCGCCAACGCTAAACAATTTTTTATTACTATTTCCACTACTATCAAAAATAGCGAACGCGCCAGAAGGATCCGTACTCTTTCCTAAAGCAATAGAAACATTCGCACTTGAAGCCTTATTGTTAGCCCCAGACCTTGGATTGCCCGACACATCATCAACGTTGTATATTCTGTTAGTCCTAAGATAATTGTGAGACATTGTTTATAACTAAGGATAATATTTTTTTTTTGGAACAAAATACACAAATATTTTTATACATTTGGATATGCGAACATTTCAAACCATACATGAAGTTCCGATTTGAAACAATGTATCTGTTTAAAACACATTTTGGTATTGCCTAGGACTATTCGAATGACCTTACGGTCTAAGTTTGTTATACAATAGAGGATTTGATTGAACAAAAGTACAAAAAAATGTCTAATGATCGCCATTCAAAACGGTATGTAAAACACCAACAGCGTATTAGTTAATTCATTATAGTTTCACAATCAAATAAGATGAAAACATCATAATTTGATTGAGGTCTAAATTCATAATTATGAAGTTATAATAAATCCACAATATCTTCAATACTTGTCGCAATAATTGTCAATAAATAAAAAACAAAACTCCGGGGATCTTTTCAAAGTTTAACTTATAGTGACAAATATACGTTCAATTTATCAAAAGAAAACAAAATAATCATATAAAAATGCATATTGTATTTGTTGACACGCATCCCGGCAAACCATACACGGTGAAGTCCCCTCGTACAACATCGCTTGGAGGTTCACAATCTGCCATTTGTTATTATGTTGAACATCTCGCAAAATTGGGACATGAACTAATACTTGTGAACGGTGTTGAACACGAACTCGACGAAGATGGTGTGAAACACCAACCATTGCAATGGTTTTTTGAGCAAAAACGATACAGTTGTGATGTACTCGTATTATGTACTGCGCTCAAAAAACCTTATATAGATGTTCTGGAAACGAATTTTGAATTCAAGTTATCCATAAGTTGGCAAGGGCATTATGGATTTGAAAAAGCAATAGAGAATGCTGATAAATATATCTATCATTTTGACGTATTCGCGTTTGTATCAGAGTACCAACGTAATGATTTCTGTAAGCGTTTTGGATTACCCATTGAAAAAAGTTTCCTTATGCTTAATGGTATATCTCCGGCTTTCAACAAGGTTAAACATACAAAGAAAACCAATCGTTGCGTATATTTTTCAAATCCACAACGCGGTTTAACCGCACTCTCCAACCTTTGGTCCAAGGTTGTTGCTGAACATCCAACAGTTCAATTAGATATTTATAGTTCTATGAAAACGTATGGACATCAAAGCGACGAAGATTACACACTTGCGGATTACGAACGCCTCCGAAAACTTCCCAATGTCACGGTTCACGAATCGGCTGGTCAAGACGAACTTGCCAAAATATGTAGCGAATCAGCATTTCTCGTATATCCAACGCACTTTGTTGAAACGAGTTGTATTGTAGCATTAGAATCTGGTGCCGCAGGTGTTCTTCCATTATACACCGACTTAGGTGTTTTCAATTCCTATGAAAGCGAGTGCATTCATTATGGGGCAGATTTTGAAAATACGTTTGCAAAAAAAACAATTGAAGCACTCCATTCATTTCAACGAAACCGCAAACAGTTTGATAAACAGTCAAAAGAACTTTCTGAACGCATACGTGAAAAACATTCCTATGCCAAACTTGCCAATGCATTTATTGAAAATTGTGAAACATTTCGAACGAAGAAACGATTTGCTATTCTACGTAATCAAGAAATTGATAGAATGAATAACTACAGACTGCGGGTCTATATCTCAGAATCCATGCCGTTATTTTTTGAATCCTCAACGCAAGCCGCAATTTTCTTTCTAAAACAGGGAAATTCGTACTACAATAACCCTGGCTTCACTCATAATGCTGAACAATGCTACTTACAATCATGGAAAATCAAAGAGTCAAGTGGTTCATGTTCCAATATTATTCAATATTATGATATGGTTGGTAATGCGGAACAATTGTTTCATTGGGTCAAAGTCTATATGTCCAAATTTACAATGGAAACAAATTATTTACGAATGCTCTTAAAACATTATGAAAAACTGGCGGTGTTTGAACAACTTGCACTCTTACAATTTATGTGGCATGTGATGAGCAATGCACCACTTATTGATTCGTCCTACGCGAATATTTATCTTATGACGGATATTTGTATAAAATTAGCAACCTTATTATCTATGATTGGTAGTTCAAAAGAAGCTACAAATTCATATAGAAAATTGATACAGATGTTCAGAACGAAAGACATAAAGAATGAAGGAAATGAATTTTTCTTGAAACACGCAATATCGAACTTAATATTTACAAACAATTATGACTTCAAAGATTCACAGTATATGGAAGAATGTTTGAGTTATGAGCAACTCATACCTATTGAACCCTATACGATTGTACCATTTACAAAACAATGTAATCCACGATTACGTATTGGATTTCTATCCGGCGATTTTAAAAATCATCCTGTAACCTATATTTTAAATGGATTTCTTCCGAGTTTGATAACATACCCAGTCGATATTTATATTATCAACGACACACCTGAAAAAGAAAAAGATGCAACCGCAACGCTCTTTTTACATACATTTGTTACAAATTTCACAACAATCACGAATCTTTCAATTCTGGATTCTATTAAAGCCATTGAAACATTGAATTTGGATATTTTAGTGGATATGTGTGGTCATACATCATGTTCAACTACAAAAATAATGAGTATTCTACGTACAAAACCCGCACGGGTCATTTGTAATTATTTCGCATATCCAGGAACAACCGCACTCAAAGCAGTAGATTTTAAATTAGGCGATGCTGTATGTCTACCAGAATCGTCCAAACATTTTTTTTCTGAAGAGTTTCAAACAATCGAAGGTGGCATGCATTCGTACAAACCGGTCATTGACTTGCCTCCCAGTAAAGTAGCCCGCACATCTAACATACGTTTCTGTATTACAAACAATCCGGATAAATTCTCAAAGCCATTCAAAGCCGCTGTTATTAAAATTTTAAAGGCTTTGCCGTCGTCCACATTAGTTTTATCGTATATTAAATATTCGAATGATTCCTACAAAGAATTTCTATTTCAAACGTGGTTCAATACGTGCGGTATTGACCGGTCACGTATTCAATTCGTAAATACAGTACAAATCGCGAAATACTTTGATGTTTACAATAATTCTGATATATCGTTGGATACATTCCCGTATAACGGTGGAACAATTAGTATTGAATCCTTATACAACGCAACACCCTATGTGACGCTACTCGGTGAAGATTACGTATCACGTATTGGAGCAAGTATTCTTACACAAATTGGACACCCAGAACTTATTGCGACATCTGAAGATGATTATGTTCAAAAAGTTATTGATTTAGCAAACGATGAACACCGTATATCACTGTATCACAAGACTCTTCATGAGGATTGTAAAAAGAGTACATTGTGTCAAGGAGAACGTTTTGCAAAACACTTTATGGAAGCCGCAACAAATATGCTGAAGACAAAGGGATTTTTTCCGTTTGCTGATAAAGAAAAAATTGTAACAACATTGCCCATCGTGTTGTCTAGGGATTCGTATACATCTGTACAATGTGCCAAACAAAGACGCTTAATTATAGTTTATATACCTAGTATTGATGTTTTACTCGATTATCTTAATACATTTGATGTTACTTATACATTGCTTCCTTTTGAATCATTTAAAATTTCTGAATTTCTAGCATCGAATGATATATATGTGTTTACGCAGATGTGGATTGACCTTGATATATTTCCAGAGATTGTATATAAGTCCGAACGATGTATATTTCTGAATGTCGAACAACTTACTGAGTTACACCGTGCAGAACACATTCTAAAAATGATGGCAAAAAATGTACGCATTGCGGATTATAGTCTTTCCAATATTCAATTTATTGAGGAATTTAGTAAACAACATAATATAACATACAATTCTGCTATTCTCCTCTTTCCTTATCAATTCAGTGCAAAAGAAACATTGATGTTACAAAATAAAGAACACGTTTACGAATATGATATTGGTATTATAAATGCGTTTCCCAAAAAATCAGAATTAATCAAATCTGAATTAATCAATTCAGAATTAATCTTTAAACGAAGTATTGTTTTTGAAAAACTTAAAACAATGAAATTCAATTGTATAGATATTGTCGGATGGGGAAACGATCGTGATGCACTCATTAAAAAATGTAAAATTATACTGAATATTCATAATTTATCGTGTTTCAACATTTTTGAACATATTCGGTGTGACCGCTTAGTCTTTGCTAATAAACTTGTTGTTTCCGAATCATCATATAATATGGAGAATTTGGATATTTATCCTTTTGTTTTTTGGAGTAATTATGACACCATTATTGAATTTACAAAAAATATTTTAGATAATTTTGAGATACATCAAAATCTGCTAGAGCAAATGAATAAGGATGAACTCATACGTAATCGTGTTCGATTATTCGAAAACACATATGCTTCTTTATAGAAATAATACAATGACTGGGTGATATTGCCATAAATGGGAGATATCCCTTACCTTATACCCCTTAGAGTAAATCACGAATCCAAGATAGTTTAGGGTCAAATGCCAACATAAATTTCAAATCTGAAGAACGCTGTAAAACATTTACATCTCCAGACTTCTTACAATATGCTATATGTAAATCAACTTCGCGAAGAAGTTGTGTATTGTATGCTACAACTTTATCAATAAATTTTTTGATATCAGATTCGGATTCCTTTAGTTCATTTTTGAGTAGATATTCACGGACTTTATCAACAGACAAATACGGTCTATGTCTATTTCCGTGTCGTATAAGAGCAAGTTTAGGCGTATTGAATGTTTGTTCAAGCAGACTGATATATTTATTCGCGATAATATTCGGTTCTGAGAAATGAATTGGTTTTGTATTGTTTATCGCATTGAAATATGCGATTGCTTCGTATTCAGAGGCGACCTTCTTCTTTTGTATAACTACATCAAAATCGGGTTCACATAAGTTGTCGCGGAAATGTGTACGTAGAACTTCTGTACGATGTTGTCCATCAATAATATAAGATTGTATATGAATAGCCCCTGCTGCGTCTGCTTCTTCAATATCTACTATTTTGAATCCACTATCCAATGACCGAATATCGTGAATTGCGGCTTTAATGTCCGCAACGTGTGCATGGTTGATCACACGATTTCCTTTCCATGTCTGAATCGCAATTAACTCGCGAGCGCCTATAATACATAGATGAGAACCATCATGAAATGTATGAAGCATTGTTGTATCGTTTGGTAATATTGGGTTGCGTCGGTTTCATTTTTTCCGCAAAGATAACGCGTCCATTATTGTTATCCAACACTATCCCAATCCTAGTCTAAATACATCTGTCGCAAACATCACAGCAGAATACAATGGATATGTCGCAATTGAAAACGCAAATTATGACAATGTTTATGATGAAATCCGGTGGGAACCAAGATATCTTTACAATCGTATATAGTATGCTTCTTATGAATATAGTTGAAGCCCTTTTTCGGAATGCCCCACAAGTACTATCATGGTTTCAAACAATCAGTTCATCCTATTTTAAACCCAAACGCGATGCGTGGATGCCCCTCATTGATTCATCAAAGAAAGACAAGGAGACATTGAACAGTATTTCAATGACCCGTGTGTTCCAGGGTGATAGCCAGGAGAAACCCGATAAAACCGACAACTTGTATGTTGAAAAAGTCGATGCGGTTATTGATTATTTATGCTCACTGGATAGCGCAAAACACGTAAAAATGGATACGCGTTACACGCTCAATAGTACAGAAGAAATCGTACTTACACCGTTGCTCAAAGCGCGTGTAAAGGAAACGGGTGCGACCGATGAAGGAAGTATTCTAGAAATTGTAGTATATAGTTCTGTTCTCAAAGTTAGCGAAATTAGACAGTGGGTAGATGAAGTTCATAGCAATTATGTTTTCGAAAAGAACAATAAACTCGGCAATAGAATCTATTACTTCAACGAAGTTCCGGTTGAACCTATTGTACAGTGTGAGATAGATACGAATGGCGGTCCTCCGAAGCAAACATACCGTTGGGAAAATATGCCTAAAATGCTCCTTTTCAATATGAATGAATTCAAAACGAGTAAAAGTTTCTCAAATGTCTATGGCAACCACGTGGACGAACTCAAGGAACGCCTTGATTTATTTATACAGCACCCCGATTGGTATATGGAACGCGGAATTCCTCACAGTCTGGGTATTATGCTTCACGGCGTACCAGGCGCTGGGAAAACATCAACAATTAAGGCGATTGCGAAAGATACGCATCGGCACATATTTAACTTGTCATTGCGACCTTATACAAGCCAACGACAACTGACAAATCTATTCTTTAATGAAACCGTTGTTGTACAGGGACCGGATGGTAATAAGCAGACGCTTAAAATTCCCCTCAATCGGCGTGTTTATGTTATAGAGGATATTGATTGTTTGACTGATGTTGTTATGGATAGGACAATGACAGGGGGGAAAATTACGAAGGACGGTGATGCTGTGACGCTGAGTTTTCTGCTGAATTTATTGGATGGAGTGTTAGAAACCCCAGGGCGTATTTTAGTCATAACGAGTAATTTTCCGGATAAACTCGATAGGGCGTTAGTGCGCCCTGGACGTATTGATGTAACGATCGACTTTCAGAATGCGTCGCGTGCCTTTATTTTAGATATGATGAATAAGTTTTATTCACTCTCCTTGACTATTCAGTCTATTCCTGCGGAATTGGATTCTGTCTTTACACCTGCGGAAGTCATGGAAAGTATGTGCATGCATTTTAAGAACGAAGAACTGGCAATCGCGCATATGGTTCAGAAGAAACCCAAGAAACTCGTTGCTTTGGCAAATATGGAATCGGCAAAAGGAACATCACTGGAAATGTTGGAAACGTTTGTGAATCTAGCACTTCCTACACTTCCTACATCTCCTCTATCGGTTTCTTTAGTTACCGCTCCTGTCGCTCCTGTCGCTTCCCTCGCAGAAGAAACCGATTCAACTGCGACTACTGCGACTACTGCGACTACTGCGACTGCGACTACTGCGACTACTGCTGCTCCTCCTACTATTCCAAAAAATGAGATATTTATGAATACCCCTACTGTTCCCAAAGTGCCTACGGCATCTGTTTTACCAAACGCACCCGTAAAAACGCCGAATTTTCAACAACCCGATTACGGTTGGTCACTGGCGAATTTTGGAGATGCTGATTTTTTACCTGGCGGTAATATGCCTGGTGATTTAGGCGTCCGTAGTCCTATTGACTTGAATTCTTTTAAATAACCTGAATAGATATGGCGCAAAACAATACTGTGTGTTGCCCCAAGGAATTTATAGACCCGCGACGTTTTGAATCCTACAAACCAAAACAATCTACAAATGTCATTCCGCTGAGTAATTATGAACGCTTACGCAATATGAAACAAGAACGTAAATGCTGTGGGGTTGAGATAGTCCCGGCGGTTCATCCTGGTGGTCGTGCGAAACCCGAATCCGCACGTATTGTCCAAGTCGCTGCTTTAGCCGGTCGTGGAACTCTGAGTCACTATGATTCAAACAATCGTTCTGAATGGAATACGACTTTACGTCATCAAGGTATTGCTGTATATGCGGCTGCTATGCGTAATTCAGAGGAAGCCGCGTGCTGTGTCATAGAGGGCACGACAACTGTAACACCTGCGCAAACAACGAATGTTTTACCGGCTTCTATGTGTGGGTGCGAATAGCGTGCTATACGCAAAATTAGTATTATGAAAATGGATTTAATTCATGTTTATAATTGCTTACAGTGACAATTTCAATTTCCGGATAGCATTGGAAGGGGTTCAAAAGGAGGGCGTTAGCCCCCTTAATCCAAACCTAATAAAACCGAAACGCTCATTAGGAAAGATGAAGCCTCAACTACCGAATGCTATTGCTGCACGATTACCGGACGATGTAATACGGTTGATTGATAGTTTTGTGCCTCATTTGCCTAAGAAAAAAGCCAGTTCTCCTTATCCTTGTACTGTAAGTCCCAATATGGAACGTGATTTGCGATTAATACAGAATATGGTTTTGAAAGGGAAGAACGAAATGTATCTTCGCGACTTGTACGATTTTGTACTATAATTAATTAGGGAAAACTCAAAATATTACTATATGAGTATTATAAACCGAAATGTAATTCCTGTTTATAATATGCCAATTAAGGATGGATTGCTATAACAATTGTGTCCAAACAATATCCGAATCCAGCAATTCGGCACGCGATAATTTCAATACCCAATTGAATTCGTAACGTCGTTCTAATGCTTCACCATCATACGGTATAAAAAGTACGTGGTCGTCAATTGCGGTTTTGGGATTTGCTGGATTTCCTACACGTCCGAATAAATCGTCTAATTCTCGTGGCTTTCCATTGGGTAATTTACCTCCGTCCTGTATCTTTATGACTGATAATCCTTGTTCGACCTGTTTTTGAAATACATAGTGCGGTGTATTGCGTGCTATCGAGGCAGACCACGTCTGCGGACCTGCGTTGACAAGTGTATTCCATACAGATGCGCTGTATTTCCACGCATTATTATGTGCTTGCTTTGACCAACCTATATACGGGGAAGGATCCACTAAACCGGGAGTGTTCGCACCGTCAAATATACCCGACTCTTTCGTTTCAACATATGGATAAATAGAGGGACCAATACAAAGTGTTGAATTTCCATCCATTGCTAAACCTCCGTTATTTGCGAGCAAATTTGATATTGTCCACGCACGCCATAAAGCCGGCGGTAATTGTTTCGCGTCGTGGGGTGCATTCGGTACATGATTCATAACTGCATCCCGACCTACCAACGCGACAATTGTAAAATCACGTCCCTGAGTGCGTTTGACCGCTTCTAACGCCAATTGTAAATATCCACGATTTGGTTCAACCGAACTACGTGCGCCAAAGTCCCACCAGTTTCGGGAATTCGTTTCGGCATCAACAAACCACCAGAGTGTAGGTTTTTTGTAGGCAATCACAGATGTGAAATTCTCAATCGGCAATAGCCTACGACGAAATATTGTTAATAACATAACTGTCGCAAGAAGTATGCTCACTAACAGCACCTCGGTTACAATCATCCTTATCGGTAGGGAGTATTTTAATTTTAATAGTACGAAAAATATATATGTACCAAGTAGACAATGGTTATTTCTGCGCCCCCGCAACCCGCATCCCTTTCTAAATACGATACGTATACAAGTTGGCCCGGCGGCGTAGATCCTTCTACACCTCTATTCCGTACAGATAACCAAAAGGGGGGACGCAGCCGCAGAGCACATCGTAAGAATCGCAAATCTAGCCGTAAAGCGAGTCGTAAACATCGTAAAAATTCTCGTCGCTAAATGCGATTTTTGATACTTTCATTTCACTGAAAAATAGAATATTGTTCAGTGAATATGTTATTTCCTACAATTTAATTTGCTGCTATTTATGCGCGACGCGATTTGCGATGCGATACTCTGTTTTTACTATTTGATTTTCTCGTTTTGCGTTTTCTACCTGCGCTTTCATTAAAAATCATCTTGGTTCCATTGCCTTTTTTTTCGTTTTCGTTAGAGGTTTTGGCTGGTGTATACGCTACCGTACTGGATCCGCCTCCTCCGCCTCCTCCGCCTCCTCCGCCTCCTCCGCCTCCTCCGCCTCCAGTGAGTGCTGAACCAGTGCGTGTATTATACATTAATCCTTGCCAGCTAAAAAAATCTTTACCACGTTCTCTTGCAGTTATAAGTGCACTCGAAAAATCATAAGTTCTACCTCCGCCACCTCCGCTTTCTGTTGTTCGTACAGGTGTTGCGGCGGGTCCTGCGCCGGGTCCTGCGCCGGATCCTGCGGATTCTTCGGGTCCTGTAATTTGTTTGTACGCTTTATTCACCATACTGTTGAAATGATCCGCATTTCTCACAAACGCTTCTGCCATTGTTGCATCCTTCACTGGTTTCGTCGCATTACGCGCCGCGTGTGCTTCTGCCGCAGCTAATTGTGCTTCTGGAGTATGACTTTTTGATCCTCTCAGAGGCGGAGGCGGTACGCTAGACATGGTCTTTAGGCTCATGGCTGTTGTTGAGTCCATTAAAGCAAGTACAATTTCCTTTTGTCTCGAGAGAATACCATTGCCTCCCTCAACACCTCTAGCATGCGTTCCGCCATTGGTCCGGTCTAACGGTCTTCTCTTAACTTCCGACTCGACTCCATCCGACGGTCGGTGTCTCTTGACCATCCCCGTCGCTACTACCCCCACTCCCCCTGCTCCCGCCGCAAATGGCGCTGCGCAATTGCCACAATTCTTATTCTTGACTAAGTAATCGAGCATGCTTTGAATCCCACAATCGTCGATCCCAAAAAATTCTTTTATTTCCTCAATGCCAACATGAACATCGGTACTTGGTAATCTTCCAACAAATGCCTTACGTTGTGCGTCAAGTTGTCTTACATGTAAAGGAAATTGGGGTTCTAATTTATCATCATCATGGTTCACAGTCTTCTTGCGTTGTCTGTTAATATCCGCTTGTTTTGCATCATCAATTAATTCCTTCATAATAGCAACTCTAGCAGCTATGGCAGGTGTAGCAGCACTAGTAGATGTAGCTGTACGTGCACCTATATTAGCTAGGAGATGTCTAGCTGCACTGGCACCACCTGTAACAGAACCACTACTACAAACATCAGCAACTAAATTACGTAACTCGCTGAACCAGTGTTCAAATGAAATACTTTGAATAAGAGATCTAGCAAACTGTTGAAGTCCCATTTCAACAAAATGTGCAGCGCTTTTCGAATTTGTCACAATGAATCGCTTCAATAAATCACACACAATTGTTTTTAATTCTTCTCCCGCTTCTAGTTTTGTCGCAGTCTCCAATGCGCGCTTTTTTACTTGTTCTGTTCCTTTGCTTGCTTTTAATACTTTTTTCACTTTGTCACCATTTTTTAATTCCTCGAATAACCTAGCAAATTCTGCTTGTTCGGCTTCTTGTTTTTCCACTTCCAAAACATATTTTCGTAAATCTGAACCAAAGTTACATATCAGTTGAAATAATGTTTCTGCTGTTCTATCAACTGGGGTAGACTTCGGATGATCGGCATTTCTTTTTTCCTTTAATTTCTGACAAGTATCATCGCGACTTAAAAGTCTACCACGTTCGAACATAAATCGACCAGAATCGCCGCCCAATTTTACAAATATATCATGTGCGATTCGGGGAACTAACATTGGATCCATCGCGTTTCCATCTTCCTGAAACTTTTGGAAAATGGCAGTCAGAAATGAAGTCACATGTGCACGTGCGACAGATGCTGCTTCACAATAACCTGTACCGGATGATACAAGCTTACTGTGTTCCCCTTCAGCATACTCTGTGGCTTTTTCTGTAATTTTTTTTATTACTATTGGATTACGATATGATTTTGCCTGCTTTCTTTCAGGTTCTTCAATAATTATGCCAGCGAGAATCCTAGCTATTTCAGGATTTGAATTGAATTTTGTTTCAAGTAGGCTCCTTATTAGACTTAAAATTTCAAGTGACTCGCTAAGTTGTCTATCTAGCTCGTGCTGTTTTGTATAGAGAATGTCCGCTTGGCTTATATTATCAGATGACCTTTTCTGCGCAAGATCTTGTAATTCCTGTTGTTTTGATGAGAAATTATCAAAAACATCGTTAACCACCTTTACTAAACTTTCTTTATCTGAACCTTCCAACTTATCTAAAACAGTAAGCAACGCATAGCATTTTCCTCTTAGATCCTCGTACCGCAATCTAACTTTTACTCCTGTGCTATTTAATGGTAATGGAAACCTGTTCTGTATTAAATAAAGCATAGCTTGAAAAGGTAAATGTAATTTAGGGTTGAGAGTACTATCATTTAAAAGAATATTTGAAGCACTTACTAATAACTCGTCACTTGCTTTTTCAAAATGAAGAAAAGGCTCATCAGCACTACGTTCGGAAATTACAGGAATAAGTCTGTAATAAGTATTGCTATCGTTAATCTTTATGTGAAACATACCTGGAGTATCCAAACGTGGTGTCTGACTATCGAAATGTAAGGTTAAATGCATTCCGATACCGTCATAAGTAAAGTCTAAAACTATTAATCCAGTTTGTCTATAAGCGTCTTTTAGTTCGACATTCTCAAAACCATCTAACCTGCTAAGAAAAGCCGCAAAATTTATTAAAACCTCTTGGTATCGAACGGCAAGTCCAATAAAATGTGTAAAAGTGTTTTGTGCTTGATTTGTGTACATATGAACGCCAGGACCGCCAGCAGAAGTAGCAGAAGCAGCAGTAGCAGCAGAAGCAGCAGGAGCCAGGCGCGAACCACCTCCACCTTCCTCCAATCTTCCTAGTTGCGCCTCTAGTTGTAGTAGTAAAGCTTCGCCGTCAGCACGAGTTGTAACGTTGTTTGTATGCATTCCAGGCGGTAACAAATAAGCTGCTGCGCCTCCGGTGCCAGCGTGCGTAAACAAGTTTCGCCCAACCATCCCTCTAGAGTTACTCTCGCTAGACGCTCCAGTCACCAATAGCATAGGTGTCCGCGTTCCGTTGGATTGCGACATTATCCTTAATAAACGCTTATATTTTTGAAAAATTTTGGTTTAACACCATTTTTCTTGAAATCGCCACAAATTCAAGAAAACGGCGTAAAATGGCAAAGGTGTAAGATACGGTTGTATCCCATCAAAACGTATTACTGTTGATGTATATATTTCTGTGATTCAAGAGTTATATAAATTCAAAATTATATAACTCTTCAATTGTAAATGGTTCATATACTTAGACTGCCGGTCTCCCTTCGGGAGTAAAGGAGGAGATATCCCGTTTAGTTGAAAGACTTTAGGAGCGACGCGATTTACGATGCGTTTTTTTGCTTTTACTGCTTTTATTGCTTTTATTGCTTTTACGATTTGTACGTGTTCTGCTATACGCGCCACCAAACAATCCACCGAACCAGCCACCACCAGATGAGGATGCTGCTTGTTGCGCCGCAGCATGTTCTCCCGCGTAGCGAGATGTAGCAGCCATCGCGGCAGCGGCGGCGGTAGAACTCGGGGCGCTCCTGGAACTGTAACTGCTGGCATCTGTCGCATCCGTCGCATAGCCACTTGAAACTCCGTAAGAACTGACAGCGCTTGGGGTGCTTCGGGAATTCACAGATTGTGCGCGCGGTCCTCCAGCACCAGCACCTCTACCGTATGGTTGAAAATTTTCACTATACGCAACTGACCGTCCAGATGCATTTACACCTTTAGCACGAGCAGCAGCTACTTGATACGCAGCAAGCTCTTGTCGTCTGCTGGCATTGTTTCTAGTTGGATTATAATTCGGTTGCCTTGCGGAATAATCTGTCGAAGGAGCAGACGAACCAAATCCAAACCACGACGACATTGTCTATGTATGTATGTTATTTTTTATATAAGGGATGTTATACCCTCCCTTTTATACGCGACGCGATTTACGATGCGCTTTTTTGCTTTTACGATTTTTATTGCTTTTACGGTTTTTACGTCTTCTATTGTAGCCGCCACCCTGAATTGAGCAACTGCTGTTTGCGGGTTCACATGCTGGCGCCGCTGCTCGTCTATCCGCTTCTAAACCAAGTACCGCCCTACCAAAATCAAGGGCTGCTTTACGATAATTGCCGGTGCCACCTTCGGGAAACGAACTAAAACCGCTCATGTTACTACGGCTTCCAACAGCCACGCTGTCCCCAGAATAACCATGACCTCTCGGAGATCCATAAGTCACTTGAGCAGTGTATGCTCCACCCCCGCTTCCATTCTTGTGAACTGCTGCGGCACGAGCTGCGGCTTGGTTGTATGCTGCGAGAGCCATTCTTTCAGGTGCTTGTAAGGGAGCCTGATATTGTGGTCTTCCTGCTGTGAAGTTTTTCGTAGCACCACCAGCGCCAGCACCTGCCGCATAACCCCGACCATAACCCTCCCCGCCAACGCCATACGTGCTATAACCTGTTACTCCTGATTTTGTTGAACTAGACGACATTGTTTCTGTAATGAAATGTGATTTTATTACATGAAAAAAGCTTATTAAGAAAAGAGTTGCCTGATATCTATCTAAGATTTTTATAACCGACGTGATTTACGAGTCGATTTTTTGCTTTTACGATTCGCTTTTCTGCTTTTTAACGCTTGTCTTTTACCGCCGTACGCGCCATAACCACCGCGTCCACCGCGTCCACCAACGCCACCGTTAGCACCCCGTGAACGGTTGGCATTTGCACGAATGCCTCTTTGTACGTTTGGGCTCACACCCCGCATGTTCATCGATGGACCACCCCTTCGAGCATATTCCATCGCTCTACGATTTGCCATCATTTGTTGCTGCTCCATTCGCGACTTTTCAACGGCAGCAGCGACCGCGTTATTCTTTGCCTTCTGTGACGCATCCCATTTTGCCTCCAAAGCTGCTATCCGTTCTTTCTCAGCTTTGTTCGCAGCATTGCTTGCCATCTTTATATTAAGAATGAACATTTTAAAGAATCATAGGAGGGCTGTTCGGGGTCATTTTATGCGAAGGGTTTACAAACATTCGTCAAGTTATTTGTTTTAAAAAAACAATTCTACAGTATTGAACTAATGTAGAATAAATCTCAACATCATACTTTTTTCATGAAGTTTATACGCGACGCGATTTACGATTGGCTTTTTTGCTTTTGCGATGCTTGCGTTTTTTGGTGTATGCGCCACCCCATCCTCCGTAAGGTTCGCCACCTCCACTGCTACTGCCAGCACCAGCACCAGCACCTCCGCCATAGCTTCCGCCGCCTCCGTAGCTTCCGCCGCCTCCGTAGCTTCCGCCGCCTCCGTAGCTTCCGCCGCCTCCGCCTCCGTA
>Ga0114962_10002438_pt1 | contig 15507 bp, 15 predicted proteins | sample C_130820_MF_Meta_FD_87017 | JGI IMG/M metagenome (GOLD analysis project Ga0114962, IMG submission 87017) | Freshwater microbial communities from Lake Croche, Canada to study carbon cycling - C_130820_MF_MetaG | ecosystem: Environmental > Aquatic > Freshwater > Lake | place: Lake Croche, Canada...
ATATTGCCCGTTACCGAGACTTCAAATACCACGAAACGCTATTTGAGCTGATGGCCAAACAGTACGAAATTGCCCGTGTGGACGAAAGCCGCGAAGGCGCCGTCATCCAGGTGGTAGACGTGGCGGTACCGCCAGAGCTGAAGGCCAAGCCCAAAAAAGCCATCGTCACCGTGCTGGCTACGCTTGCAGCAGGCTTTGCCTTGCTGATTTTTGTGTTTGTGCGCCACGCGTTACGCAATGCTGCCCAAGACGCCGAAGTCGCCCGCAAGCTCTCTGCTCTCCAGGTTGCGTTTGGGCGTGCGTTGGGTCGCCGCTAAACCGCCTACTCGATCAATATCCCGCTATGACCACTCCAGCCCACGTCACTAAAGCAGCGTTTCCTGTTGCAGGCCTGGGCACGCGCTTTTTGCCCGCCACCAAGGCCAGCCCCAAAGAAATGCTGGCCGTGGTGGATAAGCCGCTTATTCAATACGCGGTAGAAGAGGCCGTGGCCGCCGGCATTACCGAGCTGATATTTGTGACCGGGCGCAACAAGCGCTCCATTGAAGACCACTTTGACACCGCCCCCGAGCTGGAGGCCGAGTTGCAGGCCAAAGGAAAGCTCGCCCTCTTGAGCGTGGTGCAAGATATCTTGGCCGCCGGCGTGAACTGCATTTTTGTGCGCCAGCCGGTGGCTCTGGGCTTGGGCCACGCCGTCTTGTGCGCTCGCCCGGTGGTGGGCGACCACCCCTTTGCCGTGCTGCTGGCCGATGACCTGATGACGGGCTCCAAGCCCATCACCCGCCAGCTGATTGAGGTGCAACAGCGCCTGGGCGGCAGCGTGCTGGCCGTGCAAGACGTGCCCCTGGCGCAAACCCGCAGTTACGGCATTGTTGTCGGCCCGGTGGTAGAGCCGCGTCTGAGCCGCGTGACCCAAATTGTGGAAAAGCCCGCCCCCGAAGTAGCGCACTCCACCCTGGGCGTGGCGGGGCGCTACGTGCTGTCGCCACAGATATTTGACCTGCTGGCCCGCCAGGAACGCGGCGTGGGCGGCGAAATCCAGCTCACCGACGCCATTGCCGCACTGGCCGCGCGCGACCCGGTGTACGCCTGGCGCTACTACGGCGTGCGTTATGACTGCGGCAGCAAACTCGGCCTGCTGCAAGCCGGCGTAGACCTGGGCCTAAAATACCCCGAGGTGGGTGTGCAGTTTGCCCAATGGCTGCATGGGCACCCGGGGGTTGCAGGTGAGGCCATAAACACGAGGTCGGGCGTGTGATCGAACGGCGTTACAGCCCTCGCGACCACACGGCAGTGCAGGTCTTTGCGCTGGCCACGGCAGATCTGATGGCGTTTTTGTTTGCTGCACTGTTAGAAGTGTGGGTGCAATGGCCAACCGGGGAGATGGCGCTTGGCGAAGTAGTTTCGTTTTTTCAAAGCCGCCTGATTCATCTGGTCGCAGTTGCTGGCTGGGTGCTTTGGTTCGCGGTTTTTAAACAATCCGCCGTCAACCGCAAGCCCTTTTGGGTAGAAGTTAAACAGCTTTTTGTCGCTTGGCTAAGCTTTGGAGCCCTAGACCTTTTGTTGATGGGTATCTTTAAAGCGCAGCCTGCTACGCCTGCATGGCTGATAAGTTGGTTGTATTTACTTTTGCTGATGCCGCTCTTCCGGCACATCTGCCGGCGCGTTTTGGTTCGCCTGCGTCGCTGGAACCGTTCCACCATCATTTTTGGTAATGGGCCCAATGCCTTGCGTGCATTTCTGGCGTTGCAAAGTGAGCCACAGATGGGCTATTCCGTAATTGGTTTTGCATTGCCAACTTCGTTGCCTCCCACGTCTATGGTGGCGACTGCACCCGTGCAAGGTCTGCCATGCCAAGTTTGGGGTGACGAGACATCTCTGCCCCAAGACATGATGCACTTGCATTACGTCATTGCGCTAGAGGCGGACCAAGGTGCGCAACGCGATGCGGTCATTCGGATGCTTAACCGAAATGGGGTAGATGATTTGCACGTTATCCCTGCCATGCAAGGCGTACCCCTTTATGGACAAGAAACCTTAAATTTCTTTAGCCACGAAGTACTGTTGATCTGCGTGAACAACAAATTAGACCGCCCGCTCTCGTGCGTTACTAAACGCATTTTTGATATTTTGGTTGCGAGTACGGTAATCGTATTGACTCTACCCGTTATGGCTTATGTTGCTCTTCATATATGGCGCGAAGACGGACGCCCTTTTATATTTACTCAACGGCGCGTAGGAAAACATGGAAAAGAATTTAATTTTTTCAAGTTCCGCAGCATGGTCAAAAATGCAGATGACATGCTTCTCGATTGGAAAGCAAGCAATAGTCCAGAGTGGCAAAGATATTACGCGTCAAATTTCAAGCTGGAAAATGACCCTCGCGTGCTGAAAATCGGTAGTTTGATACGCAGAACCAGTTTGGATGAATTACCCCAACTCTTTAACGTATTACGTGGTGAAATGAGCCTGGTCGGCCCCCGCCCTTTGCTGGCTAGAGAACTGGGAGATTATGGCTCCGACATCGCTCTCTATCATCTCGCAACCCCAGGGCTCACTGGCGTTTGGCAGGTTTCTGGACGAAGCGCTACTAAGTTTTCTGATCGGGCGGATTTTGATGCTTGGTATGTGAAGAATTGGTCGGTTTGGGTGGATATTGTTATTTTGTTGAAGACCGTTGGTGTAGTGGTAAATAAAGTTGGAGCACATTGATAGGAATATTTTTTAGTAGTACATTGTTAACGCTTATATTTTTAGCCTATTGTTATGGTCATACCAGAGAAAATTTACGTGGCAGGTCACCATGGCATGGTGGGAAGCGCCATTGTGCGCGCATTGCTGGCTTGCGGCCAGCAGGAATCAGCTTTGCTCACTCGCACTCACTCTCAGCTAGATCTAACCAATCAGGCTGCAGTACGAGATTTCTTTGCCGCAGAGAAGCCCACCCAAGTCTACCTAGCGGCGGCGAAAGTTGGTGGTATTCACGCCAACAACATATACCCAGCCGAATTCATCTATCAAAACCTGATGATTCAAGCGAATGTGATTGACGCAGCTTTCCGTAACGGTGTTCTAAGGCTCTTGTTTTTAGGCTCGAGTTGCATATACCCCCGACTCGCTCCGCAGCCCATGGGCGAGTCTGCACTTTTGACTGGAGTATTGGAGCCGACCAACGAGCCTTACGCAATTGCCAAGATAGCTGGCATAAAGCTCTGCGAGAGCTACAACCGGCAGTATGGCCTGAGCCACGGAATCGATTACCGCAGTGTCATGCCAACCAACCTCTATGGTCCTGGCGACAACTACCATCCACAAAACAGCCACGTCATCCCCGCGCTCATTCGCCGATTTCATGAAGCTAAGGTCAATAACGCCCCCACTGTGACCATCTGGGGAAGCGGCACACCCAAGCGCGAGTTTTTATATGTGGACGACATGGCTGCAGCCAGCGTCTTTGTGATGAACTTAGCCAAGGCGGTTTACGACCAGCACACGACGCCTACGCAAAGCCAGATTAATGTCGGCGTTGGTTCAGATATCACCATCGCCGAACTAGCCCAGGCTGTCAGTCAGGCTGTTGGCTATAAAGGCAATATCGATTTTGACCGGGCACAGCCCGATGGCGCTCCACGCAAGCTGATGGACAGTACCCGGTTAAATGCTTTAGGCTGGCAGGCCAGCACGCCTTTGGAGCAAGGCCTAGCATGGGCTTATAAGAATTATTTGCAAACCCTATGACCACACCTAAAGTAGCACTTATCACTGGCATTGCCGGCCAAGACGGTTCTTATCTAGCAGAGTTTCTGCTGGAAAAAGGCTATATCGTGCACGGCGTAAAGCGCCGCGCCAGCTCTTTTAACACGCAACGCGTAGATCACATTTATCAAGATCCTCACATCAGCAACGCCAACTTCAAGCTGCACTACGGCGACCTCAGTGACACCAGCAACCTTGTGCGCATCGTGCAGGAAACCCAGCCAGACGAAATCTATAACCTTGGTGCTCAAAGCCACGTGGCGGTGTCATTCGAATCACCCGAATACACCGCCGATGTGGACGCAGTCGGCACCCTGCGGCTTCTGGAGGCAATACGTATCCTGGGGCTTGAAAAGAAAACGCGCTTTTATCAGGCTAGTACCAGCGAACTTTATGGCCTGGTGCAGGAAACTCCGCAAAAGGAAACCACCCCTTTCTATCCCCGCAGCCCATACGCCGTGGCCAAGATGTACGCGTACTGGATCACGGTCAACTACCGTGAGGCCTACGGCATTTACGCCTGCAACGGCATCCTGTTTAACCATGAAAGCCCACGCCGTGGCGAAACCTTTGTTACCCGCAAAATCACTCGTGGCCTGGCCAACATCAGCCAAGGCTTGGAGAGCTGCCTGTACATGGGCAACATCGACGCCCTGCGCGACTGGGGTCACGCCAAAGACTACGTGCGCATGCAATGGATGATGCTGCAGCAAGACCAGCCCGACGACTTTGTGATCGCTACCGGCAAGCAGTACAGCGTACGCCAGTTTATTGACAAAACAGCAACCGCACTAGGATTAAAACTACGCTGGGTAGGGTTCGGTGTTCATGAAGTTGGTTATTGGAATGATCAAGCCATCGTTCGCATCGATCCTCGTTACTTTCGGCCAACCGAGGTCGAAACTTTGCTCGGCGACCCTGTCAAGGCCAAACAAAAACTCGGCTGGGAGCCAGAGATCACGCTTGACCAGATGATTCAAGAAATGACTAACGCCGATTTAGCAGAAGCAAAAAAGCAGGTGCTGCTCAAGGCAAATGGGTTCACAGTCAACTTAAGTGTCGAATAAATGAAAATAGCAATTGCAGGAACTGGTTACGTAGGCCTTTCTAATGCCATGCTGCTTGCTCAGCATAATGAAGTAGTCGCACTAGATATCTTGCCTGAAAAAGTGGCGATGCTGAATGCTAGAAAAAGCCCGATTGAAGATGCCGAAATCACCGATTTTTTAAAAAATAAGCCAATAAATTTTAGGGCGACGCTAGATAAGGTTGATGCGTATGATGGCGCAAGCTTTGTGATAATTGCTACCCCGACAGATTATGACCCTGTTACTAACTACTTTGACACTCGCTCCATAGAGGCAGTTGTCAGGGACGTTATTTCCATCAATCCGGGTGCGGTTATGGTCATCAAAAGCACGGTTCCGGTAGGTTATACCGCCAAGCTGAACCAGCACAACGTCATCTTCAGTCCCGAGTTCCTTCGGGAAGGGAAAGCCCTTTTTGATAATCTACACCCCTCCAGAATAATAATAGGAGAAATCAGTGCTCGTGCAACTACGTTTGCTACCCTCCTTCAACAAGGCGCAGTCAAACAGAATATACATTTATTATTTACTGGCAGCATGGAGGCTGAGGCCATAAAACTTTTTGCCAATAGCTATCTTGCAATGCGAGTGGCTTTCTTTAACGAGCTAGATACATACGCCGCCACTTATAAATTGAATACAAAGAAAATTATCCAAGGTGTATGTATGGACAACCGCATTGGCAATCATTACAACAATCCGAGCTTTGGTTATGGAGGTTACTGTCTACCTAAAGACACCAAACAACTACGCGCTAACTACAATAATGTGCCGCAAAACATTATAGGAGCGATCGCGGATAGCAATATAACTCGCAAGGAGTTTTGTGCGAATGAAGTTCTTAAGAGAAATCCGAAAGTTGTTGGTATATACCGTTTAGTGATGAAAGCCGGTTCAGATAATTTCAGAGAGAGTAGTATTCAAGGTATCATGAAGCGTGTTAAAGCCGAAGGTGTAGAAGTTATAATTTATGAGCCTGAGTTAAAAGAGAAAACGTTTTTCGGTAGTCGAGTGGTAAATGACCTGGCTCAATTCAAGTCTGAAGCAGATGTCATCGTGGCGAACCGCAAGACGGATGACATCAATGACGTACTATTCAAGGTCTACAGCCGTGATTTATTTGGTATGGATTCATAGTCATTGGTGTTGGCACCGTACGTATCAAAGCTTGTTAATTTAATGCCAAAACCATCATGGTTAGTAACAGTGCTAAAAGCATTGCAACAGTATGTTCTTAGCAGTCGGAATATTTTACCTTTTGTACGAAACAGTGCATGGTTGATGCTAGACAAAATATTAAGGTTAGCCCTTGGTCTGTTTGTTAGCGCCTGGGTCGCCCGCTATTTGGGTCCATCTCAATACGGTGAGTTGGCCTATGTATTGGCCTACATAGCTTTTTTCCAGGCGGTCGCTACGTTAGGGCTCGATGGCATTGTTGTGCGTGATGTTTCCCAAAATAAAGATCAGGCGAATATCGTCTTGGGTACGGTTTTTGCATTAAGACTGGGCGCGGGAACATTATGTTGGGTGACAGCCATTGGCGTTATGGCTTGGATCAATGGGATTGACGATAGAAGCGTGGTACTTACTGCACTGGTTGGTGGCTCGTTGATATTTCAGTCAGCTGATACTGTAGACCTTTGGTTCCAAAGCCAAAGTCAAAGTCGACTTACTGTGCTTTCCAAGCTTGCGGCGTATTTGGTCTCTAGCGGAATAAAGATTGCGCTCGTTTTGACCGGAGCGCCACTAGCAGCGTTTGCTGCAGTAATAACGCTTGACGGACTAGCTGCTGCCATCGGTCTAGCGATAGCTTACAAGCGACTCCCATGCGGCGAGCGTTGGGGGCGCGCGAGCGTAAAAGCTCGGGAACTGCTGGCGGAATGCTGGCCTCTGATTCTCAGCGGTATTTCAATCATGATCTATATGCGTATCGACCAGATTATGATTAAAGAAATATTAGGTACGAAAAAGCTAGGTATTTATGCTGCAGTGCTTCCGCTAGCGACATTGTGGCAGTTTATTCCTATGACATTGAACTCGGGACTGGCTCCATTTGTGGCGCGTAAAAAAGCCGAAAGTGACAGGGTTTATATGGAAACTTTACAGAGAATATTCAACGCGTATGCGGCGTTGGGGTGGTTGGTGTGTATCCCTACCGCTATTTTTGCGAATCTTGCCGTTAGAATGTTGTATGGATCCCATTATGAGGAAGGTGCTTTGGTTGTTTCAATATATGTGTTTACTAACTTGTTCATTAACTTGGGGGTAGGTCAACTCCTATGGCTACTGAACGAGCACAGGGGGGTCGTTAGTTTATGGAAAACTTTAGCGGGTGCAATAGTAGCAATTTTAGGAAACTGGCTCGTTATTGAGAAAATGGGCATAGTAGGGGTCGCAGTCGTTTCAGTGTTGTCGCAACTAGTATCCGCCGTGCTAACAAATTTAATATTTTCAAGAGAAATTTTCAAGATGCAAATTCAAAGTATGATATGGCCTTTTATAAAAAATAGAAACATAAAATAATGAAAAAAATTCTAGTAACTGGCGGCGCAGGTTTCCTTGGGTCTCATCTTTGTGATCGCCTAATTAATGAAGGCCATGAAGTCTTGTGTGTTGATAACTTCTTTACAGGTAGCAAATCCAACGTAGGACATCTATTGGGTAATTCGCAGTTTGAACTGATGCGCCACGACGTTACAGTTCCGCTATACGTTGAAGTGGATCAGATCTATAACCTAGCTTGTCCAGCAAGTCCAATCGACTATCAACGTAATCCAGTGCAGACCACCAAAACCAGCGTTCTTGGTGCGATCAATATGCTGGGTTTAGCTAAGCGTGTAAAAGCGAAGATATTACAAGCATCCACCAGTGAAGTGTATGGTGACCCAACAGTTCATCCGCAACCAGAGGTGTATTGGGGAAACGTAAATCCTATTGGTCCGCGAAGTTGCTACGACGAAGGTAAGCGTTGCGCTGAAACGCTATTTTTCGACTACTCACGACAGAGCCAAGTAGACATTAAGGTGGTACGGATCTTCAACACCTACGGACCTCGGATGCACCCAAGGGACGGGCGTGTAGTTAGTAATTTTATTGTTCAGGCGTTAATGGGCGAAGATATTACAATTTATGGTGACGGCAGCCAAACACGTAGTTTTTGTTATGTGGACGACTTGATTGAAGGCTTTTTGCGTACGATGGCGACCGGCCGTGAGTTGACTGGCCCCATCAACCTAGGTAATCCAAATGAATTCACAATGTTGGAGCTGGCGGAACAGGTTATCAAGGCAGTGGGTGGAAAAAGTAAGCTTGTATTCATGCCGTTGCCTATTGACGATCCCAAGCAACGTCAGCCGAACATAACCATGGCCGAAGAAAAGTTGGATTGGAAGCCTAAAGTTTGCTTGGCTGATGGACTGAAGGCTACTATCGAATATTTCCGGATAGCACTCAATGTCTGAAACCCCGCTGCAAGTCCCGGTAGCCTTCTTCATATTCAACCGGCCGGACACTACGGCTATGGTTTTCGCAGAAATTGCTAAAGTACGTCCGACTAAGTTGCTAGTAGTTGGAGACGGCGCTAGATTAACACGTGAAGGTGAGCAGGATAAGGTGACCGCTGCTCGGAAAATTATTGAAAGCGTCGATTGGCCTTGTGAAGTAGTTACAAATTATTCTGATGTGAATCTTGGTTGTAAGCATAGATTGGCTAGTGGAATTGATTGGGTTTTTAAAAACGTTGAAAAAGCTATAATACTCGAGGATGATTGTCTTCCTAATCGATCATTTTTTTTATTTTGTGATAAATTGTTGAAAGAAAATATTAGCGATAAAAATATATTTGCAATATCAGGAACCCAATTCATTGACTCTCAAGATGGTGATGGTGATGATTTTTACTATTCTAAATACGCCTTGATGTGGGGGTGGGCAACTTGGCGAGATAGGTGGCAAAAATATCGGTGTGACATCACGTTGTTGGAGATCCTTGACGGTCTTTTTTTGCGTAATAAAAATTTGAGTTTAAAGGCCAAAATATATTGGGCGGTAATGATATATAAAGCTACTCATAATAGAATTAATACTTGGGACTATCAATGGATATTCACCGTTCTCGTTAATAATGGATTGGTTTGTAGGCCTTACAAAAACTTGATTAAAAATATTGGATTTGGAGTTGAGGCGACTCACACCTTTGATGCGAACTCTAAGATGGCAGAACTTGAAGTAACCGATTTCATTGAGTCAGTGATCAAAGGACCAAGCATGAAGAGAAATAATGCCGCACAGTCAGCTGTAGATGAAAGAGTGTGGCTTGATTTGAGTTATAAAAGAATAGTAGTACAAGTGTTAGGTTTATTAAAATAATGTCACACTCAAATTAAAAACCGACATGGCTTCCCTACAGTCAGTTAACTTAATAACGAATTTTGTTATGTGCTGGTGGCTACTACCTGTGGTAGTTTATATTGCATCGCCTTTTGATTTTTCGTTACCCTTCAATTACGTGTTGAGCGGCTTGGTAATTCTCATAACCTGGTTAGTGGTCAAAGGGCCTGTTGTTTTAGTTTCCGGTGGGAAATCTTCACCCCCAAATAAGTCGATCAAAAAAAAGCGACTTGGCGTTTTTTATTATGTCGGTTTGATGGCGCCTCTTTTTTTAATTCTGGATCTGTATTTTTTTCGTGGGCTAGCGTTTGGTGGTAATGTGGGTGATAATCGAGATTTATTCATTGATACATCGCCGTCTTTAATTGGTTATCTTTCTCTGATAAGTCAAGCATTTGTAATACTAAATTTGTCACAATATGGAAATTACAGTGGCAAAAGAAAAGTTTATTGCATAGTCCCGTATGCATTGACGGGGCTTATTCTCGCCAGCGCAGGTAATAGACAATTTCTTATGATTGGACTAATATTGGTGGTATATGCGGCGATACTTGAGCGACCTTCGATTGAAATTGATTTAAAAATAGTGCTTTGGTCATCCCTATTTTTAATCGTGATTGGTACCTTGTTTTTACTCATGCAGTTCGCTCGACAAAGTTTTGCCGCCGAAGATCAATTGGCTTTTATAGTATCAATATCGAAACTAACTTGCAAAGGGGAAATATGTAGTACTCCCTTGGCTGTCCCGTTAGGATACTTATTTCAATATTTTGGTAATATATATCAAGGATTGAATTATTTTATGCAAAACGATATATCTTCGCCGATGTTTTCATCTACTGTTCCAATTTTGTATCGAAGGCTGGAGAGTATATTCGGATTGCCTAATGCTTTAGCATATTTTGAAGAAATTGGTGAAGCGTTACGCTACAACGCCGGAGGAGTGTTTCCAAATTTTTGGAAGTCGATGTATGCTGATATTTTCTTGGATTTCGGATATTTTGGTTTGGGCGTTTTTTTTGTAGCCTATTTTTTAGGAATGACGTTTATTATCAAACGAGTGCTAAGCATTGATACTGAGCATACCAAATCTTTGTTTTTGCTTCTTTGTGTGTATTTCTCAACAGGCGTGATGTTCATACAAACCAAAGAGACGCAGAATTTGTTTGCATTAATAATTGCGAGTATTCTTGTCATTTTTGAAACCGCAAGTACTTCCGTTCGCAGGAAGATAGTCTTATGATAATAATAGTGGCTCCATACAGTAGTATTGAGGACTTCGCATCACCCCATCTTGGTGCCGCGCGAAAGATAGAATTAATTGTTGGACTTCTATCGCAAATAGATAAAAACATTACTTTGATTAACTCAGCACACACTGGGCCGATTAACGCAAAACCCGCGGTTGCATATGCCGATGTTGGTGGAGTGATCGTTCGTGTCATCACTCCACCTATTTATAAGTCAAGGATGCTAGGGAAACTGATTAATATTTTTCAAGTGCAATCGGTTCTATCGCTTATTCCGAATACTGAAAAACCAAATTTGCTGTGGATCTACAACGGATACGCTTTTGAAATGAATTTCGTCCGATATTTCGATAAAATTTATTCAGCAAAAAAGATTCTTGAGTTTGAGGATTGGCATTTTGCTAGAAATAGATGGTTAAATCCAAAGCCGTTTATCGATTATTTATTTTGGCGTGTGGTGGTTAGGCGCTTTAGTTCTGCTACTGCGGTGAATATGCGTCTCGTTAATTTCTTGAAAAAGTATATTGATGAGGTCATTTTATTACCCGGTTTGGTGCCGAATAAACTTGTTGCGATCGCGGACTCGAATCCTCCTTTTAAAACGCCAAACGATAGTATTACTGTGGGGTATTTTGGCGGTTTAACTAGGGAAAAAGGTGCCGATTTTTTGCTTACGCTTGCTGAACGTAATCATTCTAATGCTATTTTCCTGATCACTGGCAGCGGGGAGCTAGAGGACCAATTTATTTCATTATCAAAATCGCTTAGGGATAGATTTATCTTTTTGGGGTTAGTCAATGAGACTGATCTATATAGATTAATAGCGAAATGTGATGTCGTAATCAATCCCCATAAATGTAACGATGGTTTGAAATCAGGTATATTTCCTTTTAAGCTAGTGGAGGCGGTCGCCAGTGGACGCCTTGTTATCTCTACGCATGCCTCGTGCGACGGCATGTCCAAGATATTTGAAGGTGTGTTATTCGTCGATGACAATCTCGAGAGTATTGAATTTGCAATCGAGTCTGCTTTTGATTTTTACAGTAATCACTCGGCTAAAGTGAAGGATGGTGCGAGTGCGGCCCGTGCAGAATTTGGCGCCGACTCATTTTTGCGCTTTGTCAAGTCGCAAATGTTGCTTTAGTAATGGGAATTAGTAACGCTGTGAAAATATTACATGTAATATCATCTCTAAATCCTGCCCATGGTGGCCCAGTAGAGGCTGTCAAGAAGCTTAGTATTGCTCTAACTGCACTATCGGCGGTCGTCGATGTTGTTTGCTGTGACACTTCCGGGGAGTCTTGGTTGCATGAAACTCCGTGCATGAATGTAATTGCGGTCGGTCCGGCATTTTTTAGATATGGTTACGCGCCCAGACTTGTTGAATTTCTTCAGCTGCACGTTCATGAATATGACATTGTTATTGTAAATGGACTATGGCAGTATTGTGGATTGGCGGTTTGGCGTGTAATGAAACGTTTAGATGTACCCTATATCGTGTTTACTCATGGCATGCTTGACCCATGGTTCAAAAAAACTTATCCCCTCAAACATTTGAAAAAGTGGCTCTATTGGCCATGGGCAGAATACCGTGTGCTGCGCGATGCGCGGTATGTTGTGTTTACTTGCGAGGATGAACGGCTGCTAGCACGTGAATCCTTTTGGCTTTACAAGGTAAGAGAAGCTGTCACCTCCTTCGGGACCTCCAGCCCGCCAATTGAGTCTGAACGGTTGACAGAAGAATTCTTTTCTACCTACCCAGCAATTCGTGGCAAGCGTTTGGCACTCTTTTTAAGCCGTATTCAGGCCAAAAAAGGTTGTGACATTTTGATTGAGGCGTTTGCTAGCGTCGCCCTGCAGGACGAGAGCTTACATTTGGTAATTGCGGGACCGGACCAAGAAGGTTGGGTCCTTCAGTTAAAGGAACTTGCGTGTAGACTGGGGATTGCAGAGCGCATTACTTGGACTGGCATGCTTCTCGGTGATCTGAAGTGGGGTGCATACTACGCGTCCGAAGTATTTTGTCTTTCTTCGCACCAAGAAAATTTTGGCATAGTGGTTGCCGAAGCACTGGCCTGTGGACGGCCTGTGTTAATAAGTAACAAGGTAAATATTTGGCGAGAGATTGAGACTGACAAAGCGGGTTTTGTTGAAAGTGATACGGTCGAAGGTACTCTGCGCAATCTAGAGCGCTGGCTAGCACTTAACGAAAAGGAATATGGCGCGATGGCCAATCGGGCTATGGCTACTTTTCAAAGACGGTTTCATATCGACCGCGCCGCAATGCGTCTATTAGAAATTATTAGAAGCTCGTCCAAGTGAAGCAAGATCTGTCGATGTTTTTTGTGCCGAAGGAGTTCAGAGGACGATCGTTACTGTCAGTCCAGCTTTGGTGGCTAGTGCAGGCTTCTTTGTTTCGCTGGTCCCCTCAATTCGCAAAAAACTATCGGGTTTGGCTTTTACGTGCCTTTGGTGCCAAAGTTGGACGTGGAGTGAATATTCGACCTAGTGTCACTATTACCTACCCTTGGAAGGTATCCATTGGCGACTACGCATGGATCGGTGATGACGCAGTACTTTACAGCCTGGGCGAAATTGAGATTGGTGCCAACGCAGTGGTCTCGCAGCTTAGCTATCTTTGCGCAGGCGATCACGATTACTCCAAAACGGATTTTCCTATTCGCAGCCGCAAGATCACGGTAGGTGCCCAGGCTTGGCTCGCTGCGGATGTTTTTGTCGCGCCCGGTGTCACCATTGGTAGCGGCGCGGTCATCGGCGCGCGAAGCTCTGTTTTCAAGGACATGCCCGCTGGCATGGTTTGCTACGGCTACCCGTGTGTTCCGATAAAGGCCCGGGTTTCAGAGACTCCGTCAAATTTACATCCCCTCATCCATACTTAAGCAACGTAGGCCAATTCCAGTTGGATCAGCAGCACATTCCCCAATGAAAGTACTTTTGTACGTCATCAACTTTGCCCCCGAGCTTACCGGCACTGGCAAGTACACAGGCGAGTTGGCGGTATGGCTGGCTGCTCGCGGGCACAAAGTGCGGGTGGTTTGCGCACCACCGTACTACCCCCAATGGGCGGTTAGCCCGCCGTACGCTGCCATCGGTTGGCGGCGCGATCTTTGGCAAGGCGTTGAGGTGTGGCGTTGCCCCCTTTGGGTACCCGCCATGCCAAGTGGTGTCAAGCGGCTTTTTCATCTGGCAAGCTTCGCGCTATCCAGTCTGCCGGTGATGTTGCGGCAGGTATTTTGGCGCCCAGATGTGGTGTGGGTGGTAGAGCCAGCGTTGTTTTGTGCGCCAGCGGCTTTTCTTGCCGCCTGGTTATCTGGCGCCAAAGCTTGGTTGCACATCCAAGATTACGAGGTAGATGCGGCGTTTGATCTTGGATTGCTAAAGGGCGCTTGGCTCAAAGGCTTGGTGCTGGGCGCCGAACGCTGGCTCATGCGCCGATTTGATGTGGTGTCTACCATTTCTCAGCGCATGCTGCAACGAGCCGAGGCCAAAGGTATGGACGCAGCAACTTTGCGCTACTTCCCCAATTGGGTGGATTTGGCACAGTATGCTGTACCGTCGCCCGATGGCGCAGCAGGCTACCGGCGTGAGCTTGGCATTGCCGCTGGTGCGGTGGTGGCACTGTATTCCGGCAATATGGGGGGCAAGCAGGGGCTTTGGGTGCTCGCGGAGGTGGCGCGCATTTGTGCTAACGAGTCGGCGTCAAGTTCGTTGATAAACCCTTCATATGCTGTGCCGTCGTACACCACAGCCGAAGAAATTGTGTTCGTCTTTTGCGGTGATGGCGCTGGGCGTGCTGGCTTGTTAGAGCGTTGCCTGGGCTTGCAGAACGTGCATTTTTTAGACCTTCAGCCTGTAGAGCGCCTGCCTAATCTGTTGGCCATGGCCGATGTGCACCTGCTACCCCAACGCGCTGATGCGGCTGATTTAGTCATGCCAAGCAAGCTCACTGGTATGCTTGCCAGTGCCCGTCCGGTGGTTGCCACCGCCCAGATTGGTACTGAGTTGGCGACCGTAGTCCAGACCTGCGGGTTAGTAGTGGCGCCCGAAGACCCCCAAGCATTTGCCGCCGCGTTGCGCACCTTGGCGGCAGACCCGGCACTGCGTGAGCGCCTAGGCGCCGCCGCCTACTTGCATGCGTATGCCCATATGGACAAAGAGGCAGTATTGGCGCAATTTGAGGCCGAGCTCACATCGCTAGTGGCAAAGCCTGAGCCAGCCGTATGACGTTACGTTTCGCCGAAAGTCTATTGGCCTTACTTGTCTTCCTTTTGATCCTGGGTACTCAAATGCCTGAGCCCTGGATCCAATCTGGTGGAAAGCTTGCTTGCGCCGGCGGCTGCCTTGTCTTTCGCGCATTTCGTTTTGTTCTGCTCCATGGCGTTGCTTGCCGGTGTGCGCCCGCTGGCCTGGTACTGTGGGCGCGTGGTGTTGTTGGCGCTGGCCTTAGCGTTGCTTACTGAGCAGCTGCAGTTTTTTGCCGTTGACCGGCATCCACGCTGGCTGGATGTGGGTATTGACCTGGGTGGTCTTTTCACGGGTATGGTTTTGTTTTTTTGAGCCGATATTTTTTACGTTGATGTATTGGCTTATGCAACTTCCAATCCGAAACACGTCATGCATTGCGCAGGGGTCTTTGTGTTTGCCGCAGAAGAAGACTTTGTTATTGCGCCGGTAGAAGCCCAGGCCTGCGGCACCCCGGTGATCGCCTTTGGCAAAGGTGGCGCCCTGGAGACGGTAGTTGACAGTCCCGACGCCACCCAAGCGACCGGCATATGGTTCAAAGAGCAGACGGTGGACAGCCTGATCGCCGCCGTAAAGCGTTTTGAAAACCTGCCCGCGCCTATCAGCCCGCTGGTGTGCCGCCGCAACGCGGAAAAGTTTTCCGCTGAGCGCTTTCGCCAAGAGTTTGACGCGTTGGTGCAGCTGCGCTGGGCGGAGTTTCAGGCTTCGCTGGGGAGCGGGTTCAATGCGGGGTGTGGTGAGCAATCAAATGTTTAATAATG
>Ga0114962_10002439_pt1 | contig 15495 bp, 21 predicted proteins | sample C_130820_MF_Meta_FD_87017 | JGI IMG/M metagenome (GOLD analysis project Ga0114962, IMG submission 87017) | Freshwater microbial communities from Lake Croche, Canada to study carbon cycling - C_130820_MF_MetaG | ecosystem: Environmental > Aquatic > Freshwater > Lake | place: Lake Croche, Canada...
AGAACCTTCTTCACGAATATCTTGGCGGGCGTCGATGTCTCGGCGAACTGCGAGAACTCGGAAAGGAAGTGATCCTCGAAGAAGTTGTCGCCGAGAATGACCGCGAACGGCTCGTCCCTTGTGAAGTCCCGAGCCAGCTTCAGTGCGGACGCGATCCCCATCTCGACACGCTTGGTGTCCTGCACCTTGTAGGTGAAGTCGGCCCCGAACGAGAAGCCGTCGCCAAGGTTCTGGATGATGGGGCCGGAGTGCTCGCGGGACGATATGATGAGTATGTCTTTGATTCCGCTCCCGACCAGCGTGTTTATGGGATAGAACACCATCGGGATCGCGCCCTGGTCGGTGTACATGGGCAGAAGGTGCTTGTTGGTGACGAACGTGGCAGGCTTCATCCTGCTCCCGGTTCCCCCCGCCAGTATGACGCCTCTCATGATTCAGTCGCGTATGATGGTCACGCCGGCGAGCGGGTCCTCAGTGAGCAGTCTGTCCTTGGTCTCCGCCTCGTTGGGGTTAACCTCGTTGATTGCCACCTTGCCCTGAACCACCGCGTGCTCGACCTTGCCCGCGGTGGTAACCTGATCGGGTTGGTCTAGGATTAATCTGTCCTGCATATTAACCTCCTCTTTTTTCTGCTCCGTGAGCGTCTCCACCAGAACCGCCTCCCTTGGGATCATCTTCATGAAGTAGCTGTCGCCCTTCCATGTCTGGCCGGGTTCAATCCACTTCTTTCCGTCCGCGGAGACCTTTGGGAGTTCCAAGGACGCCACCTTGCTCCTGTTCCTGAACAGGAACATGCCCGAACCCGACTGGTAGTATTCCATGGCCGCTTTTTTTTGCTCGGCTCTCTCTAGTTTATTGACGCGTCTGGCGGGTTGTTTCATTTTCCAAATTCCTTTACATGCAGATTAACTACACATAAGGTAGTATATAGGTGCGAATATGACAAAAATTCGACCGAAACGGTGGGCAGATGTATATCCCCAAGGAACCATGGAGGGGGACGAGGAAGCCCGTTTCTTCAAGAGCCTTGCCCGCAACCCCAAGTACGAGTGGAGGAGCACGGCCGCGCTTGCGAAGGAGAGCGGTCTAACTCACGAGCGGGTCGAGGAGATAATCAGCAAGTACCTCAAGAAGAACATGGTCTTCCAGAGTTCCAACAACGAGGAGGAGTGGGCCTATTGGGAGCGAGTCCCCCACATGATCCCCGAAGAGTACCTCTCGGCTTCGGACGCGGACAAGGAGGAGAGAATCAACAGGGTTTCGAAGAGAGGCGACTAGGCCTGCGTCTTCGACTTCACCTTCCTCTGGTTCCTCGCCAGCCTGTCGAGTATGTTCCGCTCAAGTTCGATGAGAGCCTTTGAATTCATGACGCGGCCGCGTCCTTCGCACTCTTCGCATCCTCGTCCCCTGCCGTTGCAAGCGGGACAGTTTATGGCCGCGGGTATTTCGAAGTCGAAGTCGTTGCTCTCGAATCCTTCCGGATGCTCCTGAAAGAACGATATGTGATTCGATTTGTACTGAACCAGCATGTCGTACGACCTTGAAAGCGTATTCCTGTCGCCCCAGAACTCGATCTTTATGTTCTGCTCGCCCTCTGGGGATCCCTGCGCCTGGACCCTCACCAGACCGGCTCGTATTTTCTGTCCGTAGGCGATCCTCAAGAAACGGCCTGCGTTCCATGAGATGGAGTTCTCTTGTCCGAGAGCCGGGTCGGTGCTCTGTTGGATCATGGCCGCGGCCCACAGCTTGCCCAGCTCTTCGATGGCGTCTCCCTTGACGTCCCTCAAGGCGGCCATGTACTTCTGCCATGTCGGGTCGGATCGGGAAATCTCTCCCGGCGGGATCGCTTTGACCCTCGTGACCCCGACTATGTTCTGGTCCTTGATTCTCTTCACGAACTCCCAATCCGCCTCGTCTGCGCTTCGGGCCGACGCCGCAAGGCCGAGTTTGTTTAGGTAGGCCCGAGTGGTCTGGATACCAGAGGCTGGGTCTTTGATGCTGACGGAGAGTATTTTCGATGCGGAGACCGCAGGCATGGATCCGTCTCTGGAGCAGTTCAGGTCGAGCCAGACGCAGGCGAGAACCGCAAAGAAGGGATCGTGCGCCTTCAGATCCGCCATGGCTTTTTTGAATCCGTCCAGGACGCTGTCCCTGAATTCGGTTCTCACAGACTGGCTCAACGAGTCGGTCGAGCTGGCGTCGCTCACGTCTATGCTGGCCTGGCTTCCGTCGTCCTGCATCGCACCCGCGCCGAGATACTGAGGGGAGCCTTCTTGATCCCCACTCATGCCGGCTGCCCGCTTGCTCTGCCTTCGCTCGTCCCTCGCGGCGGTGTACTGCGTCATTCTGGCCCCGACGGAGCCAAGTATCTCATTCGGATTTTTGGGGTCTGCAGAGAGAACCTTGAGGTCGCTGTTCCATTCGCCGTTCGGACTCCTGGTCCCCAACGAGCTCAGCAGGCCGACGATTGTGTTGCTGAGTATGTCGTTTTTGTCCTGGAAGTCCCGCGAGCCCCTTTTTCCGGACGGAAGCCTGACCGACAGTTTTCTGTAGGTGCTGTCTGCCATCCTTGAAAAGCGGCTGTTTATGATGTTGGCGAATTCGGTTCTCGCACTCGCTCGGGCGGCGGGGTTGCGGCGGAGCTCCTTGGTCGTGTCGTTTGCCGGAGGTTCATTGCCGGTCTCCTTCGATGCCGCCACAATCGCGTCGCCGAGAACCTCCTGCTTCTTGTAGGGCCCCTCTTCCTCTAGCCGCCCGGCTTTCAGGTATCCGAGTTTGACGAGAACCGGCTCTATGCTGTCGACTATTTTCTGGAGCCTTTCTTCGAAGGACTTCTTGGGCTCGACCTCGTCCTCATCGTCGAAGGTAGGCACATCCCAGTCGTCCTCCTCCTCCTCCTCCAGCACCACCCACTCGTTATGAGGGTCTCCAAGCAACCTGCCGACCTCGTAGGTCGACATTCCGAACTTCCTGCCCACTTCCCTGCGGGCCTCCTCGTCTGAAGAGAATTTCTCCGCCGCCCTGTCGTACTCGGCCCTGATCTCCTGGGTCCGTTCCTGCATGAGCGGGAGCCACTCGTCCTCGTACACCTTCTTGACCTTCTCCACTGCCTCCAGCCTGTCGAGCATCGCGGCCCACCTGACCTTCCATGCCGTGCTCTTCACGCGCCACGAGGCTTCCTTCTCCGTCATCTCGGCCGGGGTTTCCTCGCCAGAAGAGTCTTCGAGTATTGTCGGGGAGCTGCCCAATACAGCCTCGTTGTAGAACTCGACGATCGCATTTGCCGTGGCGATGGCCCCCAGGTGGGAGGAGGCGGACTCGTAGGTGTCCGATATGACCTCGTTGAAGAAAAGCCAGTGCCTGAAATCGAACATCCTGAAACCCCCGTTGTAGACGCGTATTATCTATGCTCGCGCAAAAAAAACATCGCGAGCAGTCTACATAGTTGGAGCCCCGAAACTGGAGAACAAGATGAAAACATTCCTAGACTGGACGAGAGAGGAGAAGCTCGCGCTGCCGACGTTCACCGACGCCGCACAGCCGAAGAAGACCGTTGAGGAGAAGACGAAGAGAACCGGCCTGAGTGCCAACTACCCGGCCGCCTACGTGTCGGGTCAGTATCCTCACAAGTACTTCAACCCGATCAAGGCCACCACAGACCTCGACATCCAGAACATCGATAAAAAGGATGTTCACTAATAATGGGATGCGGATGCGGCGGAAGAAAGGGCGGGGGCAGAACCCCCGCCAGAGTCCAGTCGGTCACTCCAGCGTCGGCAGGTGCTGTCAGTGGCAGGCAGGTCCAGGTCCAGACCAACACGCGGCAGGCTCTCGTGCAGGCCACGCAGGAGAGAATGCGTCAGAACCCGCCCGCCGCGCAGAACAATGTCGTGGGCGCGAGGGCCGACATGGAGAAGAGGAAGAAGATACAGGTGAGCCTGCGGAACAGGAACAAGCGTCCCTAAAGCGCCTCCAGCCTTAATCCTTTCATTCCCTCTGGGGGCGTTGTTTGGGGGATCAGTTCTCCCCCCACCTCCGCTTGGCCCATGTCTATCTCAAGAGGCGACTGTCCTTTCAGGGCGACGGATATTTTCCTCGGGAAAGAAGCGCCGGCGACACGCTGGTATTCGATGAACTCGACCGACGCCTCGACGACGCCTTGACGCAAGTAGACCTGTCTTCTTGCGAGTCCGTCGACAAACAGGATTGTCACCTCGTACTCGCCGTCATTGAGATTCAGGACGCCGTCCTTGGGGTGGGGGTTCCAGAGGAACTCAACTCCCGAAACGCACCTTGCGAAAAGGGGGTTGAATACAAGGGACAGCCCCACATTTGACGCGTCCTCCAAGGGGGAGAAGTAGTACCTCCTTGGATCGTACGAACGAACCCAGAACCAGAATGTCCTGTCGTCGTGGGCCACAACAACCTGCTCCATGCCTACCAAGGAAGCCCTGAATTCCAATCCAAGACGCCTGTGGATGACCATTCGTAATTTCGACCCGGCACGGCTCGTCGCGTTCCTGAATGCCACGGATGTGGGGGGTTCTTGCGACACATAGTCGTTTGTGTCCGCCTGGCGCCTGCGTGGCGTGGACAGGGCCGTCGCAACAAGCAGAAGCAGGGACAGAACCGCCAATAGTATTCTGTGTCGGAAAAAGGTTGACATCCAGCATATATACGCTGTCACCTTCTAAACAGGACGGGCAAATCCATGCTTTCTTATAAGGAATACAAACTTCTCAACGAGTCCCTCTACGGGGCCTTCAACCTGGGTCTCCGCAGCCACGGCACCGTGGGCGGCATAGTCAGCGGCTCAAACATCAACGGCACAGAGGCGGCTATCGAGGCCGAGGCCGAGGAGGCCATCGAAGAGGCCAAGAAGATGAAGAAGAAGATGGAGGACGAGGAAGAGGAAGAGCTCCTTGACAATCCGAAGTCCGAAAAGGATTCCGACGAGGAAGAGGACTCCGATGACGAGGAAGGCGACGATGATGACGACGACTCCGACGACGAGGAAGAAGGCGACGACGACGAAGACTCCGACGATGAGGATTCAGACGAGGACGAGGAAGTCGAAGACAAGAAGAAGGACTTCGCCTTCATGAAGAAGAAGATGAAGAAGAAGTCCAAGAAGGAGTGGTCGGAAGTCATGTCGGACCTTGAAGACCTGCTTGAGGTGGTCGAGGACGAGGACGCCCTTAGCGAGGTCAAGAAGGGCCTTGAGATGATGAAGAAGGGCATGGAGAAGGGCATGGACGGCGACAAGAAGTGCGGCAAGTACATGAAGAAGGGAATGGACGGCGGCTGCAAGAAGTGCGGCAAGTACATGAGCGAGGGCAAGAAGAACCACATGAAGAACCACAAGCCCGACTGCAAGTGTCCGATGTGCTCCGGCGACAATAAGTTCGGAAAGAAGATGGGCAAGAAGATGAACGAGGGCGACCAGGCGTGGTGGGACAGCGTCAACAGCATGCTCGGAGCCAACCCCGACCAGAAGAACTGGGACGGCGGATGGAGCGAGGTGGGCGAGGTACAGCAGGCCATCAGGGAAGAGAAGGAAATTAATGAATGGTGGCCCTTCAAAGGAAAAGATCAGGAAGACCCCCAACAAAAAGTTGATAGAATAGCGCGAGATGTGATGTCGGGCGATTCTAAAGAATACCATGGTTTAGAGCCCCAGTTTCAAAGGGCCGTTCAGGCTGCCATAGAGAATCAAAATAGCGCTAGTTATGATCAAAGTTTGCAAAACCAATTGGCCTCATCCAGGGGCAAAGATGCCACCAGAAAAGCACAAGCACAAGAGGCTGAAAGACAAGATATGATGCGAGCGAGTGACCTGCGTGACAGAAGAAAATACGGTGCAGGGGGAGCAGGGGGAGCTCAAAGAGCAAGAGATAATGCTCCACAGAGATATGGACGAGAAGACACTCCGGCTGGAGAAGATCACGGATATTGATAAAGGAAAAGATGAACAAGGGATGTCTCCGTACGACGCCGCCGAGGAAGTTAAAAAACAGGTGAGAATACACAACCGATGATCAAGGAACAGGTCCTCATACTAAAAGTAAGGTACGACGACGCCCAGAACCAAACCCCACACACCTGGGACTGGAGCGGGGTAGTCGGCAACGGCCGGGAGATTGAGGTGATGAACCACGGGGCCGCAGAACCCGTCCCGTCCAAATCGACCACCTGAACGCCTATATAACATAGGCAAATAGCAACAAGGAGGTTGTAATGTTCAAGGATCACGCCAATCCCGTGGGAGCGGCACAAAGAGTCGATGAAATAGAAAGCAGGCTCAATTTCTACAAAAGCCTGTGGGATTCGCAGAAAAACAAGAGGTCTTTTTGGTCGCCGAAGATCAGCCTCTCAAGGGTCACCAATTTTCTCATGGTCGCCCTAGACGATCTCGTTGTGACGGTCGCAAGCGTTGTGATCGCAGGCCCGGACAAGAAGGCCACCGTCCTTGACGCAATAAACAGGCTCTATGACTACACGGTGAGGGAAGCCATGCCGATCTGGATGAGGCCGATCGCCTCACCCGTCAAGCAGTACATCGTCTATGTGCTGGTGTCCAACGCCATAGACTGGATGGTTGCCAAGTACCAGAACGGCAGTTGGAATAACACGGAGACGAAACTGGACAGGACGCTTGCGGTCTTGCCCCGAAGCACATCGTGCCGCAGGGCAAGGAGGGAAAAGTGAAGAACGATAAATGCAGCCTCTTCCCGTTCGAACGGGAGGAGGTCCTCTCCGTACAGGAGGCGATCCAGAAATACGGGTGGAGCATCACCGCCTTCGACCTCCCAAGTGCCTGGGAGAAGAGCAAGGGCGGCGGGGTGAAGGTCGCAGTCCTTGATACGGGGGTGGACCTCGACCATCCGGATCTTGTCCCCAATCTGATCCCGGGCTTCAATTTCGTCAACCCGGGGAGCCAGCCATGGGACGACAACCAGCACGGCACGCACGTGGCCGGGATCATAGCGGCTGCCAACAACGAAATAGGCATGGTGGGCGTCGCCCCGGAGGCCAAGATAATACCCGTAAAGGTGCTCGACAGGTCGGGCAACGGAAGCCTCGCCAATGTGGCGAAAGGGATTAGATGGGCGGTCGACGAGGGCGGAGCCGATATGATCTGCATGTCACTCGGCTCGCCGAACCAGGTGCAGGAGGTCAGGAATGCAATTCAGTACGCACTGTCGAAGAAGGTCGTGTGCTTCGTGGCCGCCGGTAACGCCGGCCTGACCAAGGAGGTCTACTACCCGGCGAACTACCCGGAGACCATAGCGATAGGATCGATAGACGAGAACCTGTCCCGCTCGCACTTCAGCAACACGGGGGACAACCTGGACTTCATGGCCCCCGGCGGCAAGATACTGTCGACCGTCCCAGACAACTGGTATGCCGTACTCAGCGGGACGAGCATGGCCGCCCCCTTCGCGACGGGCGTGGCGGCGCTCCTTCTTTCGTATGTCAAGCAGAAGGGAATCGGAATGAAATTGGAGTCGAACGAAGACTACATCAAGGCGTTCAAGGAGCACACGGTTCCCGTGAGCAACGAGGACCTCAAGAACAAGAACTTCTATCAGGGGTTCGGAGTGATCGAACCGAAGAGGCTTTTTGAAAGCCTAGGCTGATTTCGGGAAAATGTGGTCGTGGACGATTCTGGCGAGTTCGGCTTTGTCATCGGGGCCGAGCTCGCCCTTTTCATTCGACCTTGAGAGCAGCAGACGGACCTCGTCCAGAACGGCCCCGAGTTCGTCGGCCTCCTCGTATCTCTCCTCCTTCGCCGCCGTCTTCATCTTCGTTAGAATGTCAGAGGCGAACGCCACGGCGCCCACCGACTCCGCCACGGCCATCTTGAAAGAGGCCGGAGGCTCCCCCTTGTGATTGTCGGCTCCGCCCTGAACGGCGGCGACTATGTGGACGATCATCGTCGAGAAGTGATCGTAGCAGTTCGCGCAGCCCGTCTTGGAGGTCTTGACTATCCCGTCTAGAGTCATTCCGCAAAAGGGGCAACTGCTCACGGGACTCGCGATAATAAGATCGCTCTTGTGGTGCATGCAGTCCTCGCATACGGCGTGAGACTTCTTCTTGTCGGTGACTGAGTAACCCTTGTATTTCACGCAGGGCTTGCCGGTGATCGGGCAGGCATCGCTCATGTTGGGGCGTCGCTCCCAGAGACCCTGATAGTCACGGAGGCGTCCTGCTTGGGGGTCGCCTGCGCGGGGGTCGTCCTGCGGATCCACACCGCCATGTAGTCGTTGGGGGCAAGCGTCCCGACGAGAATCTTGGACAGAGGGGAGGTGCTGACGAAGACGACTTCGTGGGGAACCGTTTCGGGGGTGGCGATCTCCGTCGCGATTACATTTATGGGAGAGCCAAGAGTCTGCCTTGCGATCGAAACCTCGGGGGTGCCGATGCCCGCAAGGAGGTTGTCGCCGATCTGGATGAGGGGCTGGGCCTTGTTGTCGTTGACGCCGGAGAAGACTATCGCGAATTTGTACGTGCTGCCGGACAAGGAATATGTGATGTCGACTTCGGGGAGCCCCATATTGTCCATGGCGAGGAGCATGTTGGACAGGAAGGAGTCCGGGGATCCGCCCCACGAGGCCGAAAAATTGGCCTGTCCGAAGGAGAAGTTCACGGAGCCGAAAAACACTGGGCCTGTGACGGAGAGAATCTGCGATTCAGTTCTTTTGAAGACGCCGAGGGCGATCTCCACATCGCCCGTGTCCTTCGACTCCAGATGGATTGACGCACCGCACAGCGTGCCCGAGGCACTCTTGTTGGCAACATAAAAGCATCTGTATTCCGTGCGTCCCGAGGCGGCGGCCGTCTGCGTCGTGTCGGGGAAAAGGCCGTTGATGCCGGGATTCGCGAGGTAGGAGGAAGACATGCCCCCGAGAGACTTCTCAGGTTTGGCGTTGGTCGGGCCGCCCGAAAGAAAGAAACGAATCTGGCTGGCGGTGAGCGTGGGCATGGGTGTATTTAGGATTGACTTTTTAGGAAAAAAGCCTAGATTCCTTGGAGAGGCGAGAAATGGAATTCTCTTTTGGAAGCGACCCAGAGTTTATACTCCGCAACGGAGAAGGGGAAGCCAAGAGCGCCATAGGAATTGTGCCCGGGACAAAAGACCGCAGGGTCGAGGTCGGCGGGGACTTCTTCTTCTACGATAATGTTCTGGCGGAATGCGCCGTGAAGCCAGCCCACAGCAGGGAAGAGGCAGTGGACAACTTCGGCAGGGCTCTCGCCTCCTACGCCGAAATGGTACGGCCCCTGCGTCTCACTACCGATCCCTGCGAGGTCTTCTCCCGGTCCGAGATGAGGCACAAGGACGCAAGGAAGGCCGGTTGCGATCGGGAATACTGCGCATATTCGATGGGCGAGGTGCCAGCCGGGAACATCAGAAGACACATGAAGGAAAGTGGGCTCAGGACGGCCGGCGGGCATGTCCACATAGGAACCCCTCTCGGGCGGTCGCACGAGGATTGCGTCATGCTGGTGCGGATGCTCGACCTCGTTCTCGGACTGTCGTCGATCATGATGGACTCCTCCCGCAGATCCTCCGAAAGAAGGAAGGTGTACGGGGTCGCCGGACGCTACAGACAACCAAAGCACGGGGTGGAATACCGAACGATGGGGAACTTCTGGCTGGCCTCGCCCGACCTCGTGGGACTGATCTTCGACATAAGCCGGGAGTGCGTCGCCATGTGCGAAAGAGGCGTACACAAAGATTTCTGGCGCGTGGATCATGGAAGACTTGAATCGGACGAGTTCTGGAACTCCGGTGGGAACCCTTCGGACTGCCACGAGTGCACGGCATACGACCCGGTTCTTTTGAGGTCGTTGTTCGCCATGGAAAGGGAAGAGGCCATAAAGAGAGGGGCCGGTCTTTTCGACATGGCCTTCTCGCTCATGCCCGATTGGCTGACAAGGGAGATCAAATCGATGAGCGGACGGGCCTTCGACCTGTATGGCGAGTGGGGTCTTGAGTAGCCTACTTCTTGGGTCCCCTCTTGAGCAGCACGGGCTTGAGTTTCTCCTTGTGCCTATCTGGTTCGCCCTTGAGCTTGTGCATCATGTTGAGCAGGGAGCGGGTCATCTCGGAGGGCGTGTCGTCCGCGCACTTATCCGACCTCTGGACGCTGACCGTCTTCCTGTCCTTGTTGTAGAAGCCGTTGGACGCGACGAAGCAGGACTCCGAGGCTCTGTAGTGGATCATGCCCACCCACTCCCCGTCGTCCCAGTTGCGGGAGCTCACGATTATGCGGGGCGGGTCCTCCTCGAACACCTGCTTGACATGGTACCCGCGCTTCTTCATGGCCGCACTGACATAGCCGAGGGCTATCTTGGCGAATCCCTTGAGGACCTCGACCGACTTGGTGCGGTAGTTCACCTCCACGCTGTAACGCGTGTTCTCGTCCATCCTCTTGGCCAGCCAGTCCCCGAACTTCATGCGGGTATATATGGGCCGAGGCCTACTTCTTGGACGGGTCGGCCTTTTTGCCGAATATCCGCTCCCAGTTGCTTGACCAAGTCTTCTCGCTTACAGTCTTCCTGCGGGGTTTGTCCCCCTTGCCGTTCTGCGACATCGAACACTCCTGCGTTTGTGGCGTAACGCACTAAATTAGTGCGAATCGTCCCCTATCGGGAGGTTCTTTTGCCCGCCGTCTGGTGGGCGGGCCCGCCCCTCGGGTTAGACTCCCGGGGGCGGGCCTTTTCATTCGTCCCTGGGCGAGGCTCCCCCGAGGCTCCTGATCCACATCTCCGCCATCAGCACCCTGAAGGCCGTCTCCGCCGTAGCGGGAACCACTCCGTTGCCGAGGAGCCTCAGCTCGTCGGTTCGATTGTCACAGGAAGAGTACAACTCGGCATGGTCCATCCAATCGGGACTCCCATCAGGGTCTCCACCCATCGAGGATTCAGCTTGCCCGTGTTCTTGTTCGCCCTGGCCTTCTGACCACCGTTCACCACGTCCGTGAGGCTCTCCCCCGCGTGCGCCTTCGAACCCTCCAAGTTCCTGTTCCCCGAACCGATGCTGTCCGTCACCACCGGAGTGGGCCAGGTCTCCCTCTCCTTCTTCGATTCCGCCACCACTTGGTCCGCGAGTCCTACCTGCGGGTCTTGGGGAGTCCTGCCCTCCAGCTTCGTCCCCTCCGGCTTCGGCTCTATGAGCTGGGCGTTCGGGGTTCGCCACTGCTTCGGCTTGTTGGTTCCCTTGATCTCCTCCGCGAAGACCTGATCCACCGTGAGGCACTGCGTCGTGGCCTTCTCCCCGCGGACCAGGGCCCTCACCACCTGCCTGTGCGGCGTCTCCCCGCGGCAGTTCGTCCCCGGCGCAAAAGTCTGCCAGTTTTGCTGCGACTTTTCCGACGACGCGGGGGGGTTCCCACCAGAATTGCTGTTGTCCTGGCCTTGCTGGCCAAGCGCGTACACGGCTCGGGGAAGGAGGTCCGTCCTGTTCCGCACCGACCCGTCCGGGTTCTTGCTCACCATCGACATGCCCGGGCTGTCCTTCCAGTCCCTCGCCGTCGCCGTGGGCCACATCTTCTCCTTCTCCTTCGAATCCCTTTCCACCCTCACGTGCAGCAGATCCTTTCCCTTGTCCCTTCCGAGCTCGTACTCCGTGCACTCCCCGTGCTTCGAGTCCTGCGTCCGAGGCGTCGGCCACACCTGAACCATCGTCGACAACTTCATGTGAACCTCCGACCCCTCCCGACCCTTCTTTCTCATTCTTTCCTCGAGCTTTTTTGGGTCTTCGTCGTTTTCCCTCGCCTGCGGAGTCGGCCAGTTCGCTTCCTCCAGAACCGATATCGGAAGGTTCGGAGACTTCCTGGAGCCCTGCGATGTTCCTCGGGCGTTCGAGTCCGAGGCGGTCGGCGTGGGCCATCCAGTCATCTCTCGCGGCGAGAATGAAAACTCGCTTGCGCTGGTGCGGGGCGCCGACTTCAGACGCGCTGAATACTCCCCACGACACCTCGTAACCCATCTCTTCCAGGTCGCTGCAGACTGTGGGGAGTCCCAGCGAGATGTGTCCCTCGACGTTCTCAAACAGGCAGATGACGGGTCGGCAAACGCGAATACCATCTGCGATCCAAGGCCAGAGGTGTCGGGGGTCGTCCTTTCCTTGTCGCTTTCCGGCGGCAGAGAACGGTTGGCAGGGGTAGCCTCCAGAGAGGATGTCCACCAGTCCATGAAACTTGCCGAACTCGAAGGTCTGGAGATTCGTCCAGATAGGTGCTGCGTCCAGGAGTCCCGCTTCCATTTTTGCGACCAGGTTCGCGCAGACGAAAGCTTCGATCTCACAAAAAGCGACTGTGCGCAGGCCTCTGACAACTCTTGAGAGTCCGAGATCAATTCCACCGTACCCGGAGCACAGGCTGATATGATTGACTTGGGTATTATCCACATCGATTCCTCCTATTTCCTAGATCATACTAGAGTGGAAGGAATCTGGGAAGCCCGGATCGGACTAGCCGACCTTGCCGGGCTGGTTGTAGGTCTCCTCGTACTCGTGCTTGGCTATCCTGTAGTACTTACCCTCGTCTTCCTTTACGAGGTAGTCGCCCGGCTTGAGAACCATGCTCTCTCCCCACGGAGCGGTGAACTGGACGACTTCGGATCCCACATAGACGGCCACGTTGCGCGGACTCTGCTCGGGATGGACGGGCCCGCCGACTTGTCCCACATAAAGCTTGGGGAACTTCGCGGCCTTGACGACATATCTCTCGCCGCTGGCGCCGCTGATAATCACATCTCCCTGCTCGGCCACATTCTGCGTTTCCTTGCCGTCGGAGGTGACGGTCACAACCGGCATTCTTTCTGGCGCGACCGCATAACTCATGGCAGGCATGTTCTCGGAGTCCTGCGAGGGTCGGTATGTGAGCTTCTTCTTGCTCGTTGGCAGGAACTGCATGCCGCTGGCGACTTGCTCGATGTCGACATTCTGGTTCTCCGTCATCCATTCGTTGAAACTCTTCATGTGCGTGACTTCCTTTCGGGGGTTGAAAATTTCATTATAGACTCATTTGCCTTTCTTGGGAGGGGGCAGGGGCGGAACCGGTTTCTTCGCGCTGGTGTCCCTCGGCGGCGCCACCGTGATCTTTCCGGGGGTCTGGGCGTGGGGGTTCGCCTTTGCCGCCGACGCCGTGTGAGCCGCCATGGCGTTATTATCGCCCCACGGTATGACCTTCGCCCCTTCGTTCCTGATCGCAAGCCATTCGGAAAATTTCATGCGCCTCCAGAGGACTTATCTAGAGGACGCGAGGCGAAAAAGATGGCGAAATGTTTGAATCATCAACGGAAACTACAGGATTCGAACCTGTGGTCCGGTTGCCCGGACTCGGACTTAGCAAGTCCGCGCATTCGGCCGCTCTGCCAAGTTTCCTGAAACTCCGAGAGCAAGATTCGAACTTGCAGCCTTGGCGTTATCCGGTCCGGCGGGCCTCGAACCCGCCCGATTTCCGTTGGACCGTTTGTACAGCGCCCTGCTCAACCGTTGAGCTATCTCGGAATGAGAGCGAGTGACCGGCCACGATCCGGCAACATTCAGGATGGAAACCTGACGCTCTGCCAATTGAGCTACACTCGCGCCCAGTAAAATAGTCAGGCGGTCGCGAACTCCCATCTGGCCTTTCCGCAGTCCCATATCCGCGAAAGACCACGGGAGTTGGCCCACTCCAGCTCGGTCATTTCCTTGGGGCAATCGGAGTTCCTCTTGCTCTGGCTCTGCTTGCTCAATCTTCGCTTGGGATTCTTCATGTTCACATAGTAGTAGTCGGGAGGAAGCTCCTCAACAAGCTTGAATCCGAGCCTGTCGTATATCGTACCGTCGCTGTACCTGTTGTCGCTCCACGACACGATGTTCCTGATTCCGTTTTCTAAACACCAATTTGTGCACGCTTTGAAAAGCTTGCCCGCCCCGCCAACGATCTGGACGCCCGCCTTGAAGCAGAGCCTCGTCAGCACCACGGAATCCTTCTCCTTCTTCCTGTGATGGCGGCCGAGGTCTATCACCCCGACGAGTTCCTCTTCGTGGAAAAGACCGAAGCACACCTTGCTGAGTTTGTTCCCGCCCTGAATGTGGTGGAGGTCGCAGAAGGACTTCATCTGATCCTTCGAAATTGCATGCAACCGACACTTTCTGGCGTGGGTTCTCCATTCGAACACGCCTAGTTTGGAAAGAATCACGCTCTTGATGATCTCGCTCTTCGACTTCCATTCGTCGTCGAATATGGTCAGGAGTCGGATGTTCTTGTCTCTGCATCTCTTCCACTTGTCATGGTGGTAGGAGCGGGTTCTTGGCTCCGGCGAGTTCTCGTTGTGCCAGTATAGTCCACAGTATTCAAGGGCAAGTTTTTGGTCGGCATCGTAGCAATCCAGTTCTTTTCCTTCAAGTATTTTGTAGTCCGAAACAAAGTTGAATTTATGAGAATTGAGCCATGATCTAATAGATTCTTGTGTTTTGCCAAATTTTTTTATTGGAAATGCAGTGCCATATTTTTTTGTGTTAGTCTGCCGTATTCTTTCTTGAATTTCCTTGGATGCGAAAGCGTTTTCTGCTCCATATCTTTCAAAGTTAGTCTTTTTTATCTTATCTTTGACCTCTTTGGAAGCAGCGGGCGATTCAACCCCATACTTTATTAGGTTAGTCTGCCTTATTCTTTCTCTTACTTCGGGGGATTTAAGGAAGTCCTTTTCGCCATATCTATCTAGGTTTGTATCCCTGACCTTGTTTTTGAATTCATCTAGCTGGATGGGGAACTTGGTTCCGTACAATTCCAAACTTTTGTCTTGGGCTTTTTGAAGGATTTCCTTGTTCTGGAGTGCGTGTTCCACGCCGTGGTTCATGAAGCATGTTGCCCTGCTTTTTGCCCTTATGGAGGAACTCTGCTGGGCGTACTCGACCCCATGTCGCTCAAGGTTCGTCTTTTTTATTCTTTCTTTGATGTCCTTGCGCTGGAACGAGTTGGCGACGCCGTACTTGAGAAGGTTTATCTCTGCTAGTTTCTTCTTGGTACACGAATCCCTTATGCACGAGTCTTTTTCTATAGACCTTCTACCCTTCTGAATTTTGTTTTTTCTCTTGTTCGTTCTTTCTCCGCAGTAGTCGCAGATTACAGGGACAAGTTCATTCCACTTGACTTTTTCATACGGAACAAGGAGTTCGTCATTCAGAATCATTCAAACATTCTACCTTTGTGTCAAAAATCAGTCTAGCGTAATCATGGGCAGGTCGCCGAACTTATAAATCAGGTCTTCAAACCATTTCTGCCTGTCCTCTCTGGCCTCCTGGATGAGGGTGGATCCGTCCATGGCCACCGCACCTTGGGCTCCGGGTACGCTCTGGTACTTGCTTCTGATTCTCCCGAGGACCTCTTTAGCGTAGGTCAACGCTCCCTCCTGCAGTGCCTGCGTGACCTCGCCCCAGTCCTTGTTCCTCTGCAGGTAGTGAACCATGACCTTCTGGACGCTGTAGGGAACGGGGTA
>Ga0114962_10002440_pt1 | contig 15494 bp, 15 predicted proteins | sample C_130820_MF_Meta_FD_87017 | JGI IMG/M metagenome (GOLD analysis project Ga0114962, IMG submission 87017) | Freshwater microbial communities from Lake Croche, Canada to study carbon cycling - C_130820_MF_MetaG | ecosystem: Environmental > Aquatic > Freshwater > Lake | place: Lake Croche, Canada...
AATAGGTATATTTATACAATTATTATCATCTTCATTATTTATTGAAAATTTCTTATTTTTTATATATGATTGAATACACATATCAAATATTCCTGAAAATGCTAAATATACAATGTCTTTATTGATTTTAAAACTTATTTGTATCATTATCGTTAATAAATATAATTTATGAAAATCAATATTTTCTTTTACTTTTATTTTTAATGAAATATCATTTATTGTATCTAGTTTTAAATTATCTATTGTATAATTAAAATAATTTATACTTTTATCTAATCGTTTTAATTTAAATTCATATGACTCATCTCCTTCATTTAATGTATTTTTTGAAAAATTATTATAATTATCTTCATTATTTTTTATAATAGTATCATCATATTTATTTATTAATATCTGCTCTTCCCATAATTCTTGCTCTATAAAATTAGAAGAATTTTTTTTTAAAAAATCTATTGTTGTCATTTTTACATTATATAATAAATAATAATTTGCTTTTATTTATTATATAATGAAACTATCTAATATCGCTTTTTATTATACTTTTATTAAATTACGTGATTATAAAATGTATACTGTAAAATACCAAATTAATACAAACACTAGAAGTCAATCTTTAATTAACGATAAAATAAAATTTATAATTTACTAATTTATGATTCTTCTAAAAAAATATTTGTATCTTCACTTGATAATGGTGATATAGAATTTTTTTGATATGATCCTGAAATTAAATTATCAATATTAGTTAAAATAATCATTATTGATTGTATCGCTAATGCACATAGAAAAGGTACTAGCGGTTTAATTGCAATACTCCATTTTGCACTACTATCTACAATAGTATTAGTAGGTGTTGGTGCATTTGTATCTTCTACACTCATTGTTTTTATTAATGTATAATAATCTGAATATGTAGTACCAGATATACTAATTAATATTATATATATTATTAATTTAATCGTATGCATTAAAATTACTAATATTTTATTCGTAATTTCTAGTTTATTTATAATATATATATCTGCTATACTTATTACTATACCAAATATTATACCAATTATATTTAAATTGTTTATGTCTTTGTCTCTTTTATTTAATAAATCAATATTTGATCTAGATAATGATGGATTTAATTCTAAATTAGAAATTAATACAATATATGTTATTGTAAATACAAAAAATATTAATAGAATTATTATTTTCAATATATTCATATACTAAAAATATATTTTTATTCTAAATCGTCTAAATGTAATAATACATTATCTGATTCATTTCTATATCTTAAAAATATAGATGTTATATGTGCAGGTGAATATTCCATAATTTTAATATTTTCTAATTGTTTTATATTATCTTCATCTAATGTTTTATTAAAAAACATTTCATATAATTCACCAATCTGCTTTTTATCACAATTATCAAATAAATATTTACAATCAATTCTACCAGGTCGAATTAATGCATTATCCAATATTTCAGGATGATTTGTTGTCATTATCAATATTCTACCATGACAAGAAAATACACCATCTATTACATTTAATAATCCTGATAATGTTACCGATGATTTTTTATTTTTTTCTAATTCTAACTTTTCCCACTCATTTACAGTAAATTTAGTATTTGTATTTCCAATATCTTTCTCTTTCTTATACTCGTCATACGATTTTTTATCTTCTTCATTTCTAGATTTTACTATATTTATCATTGCATCTATATCCTCTATTACTAATATAGTCTCTTTATAATTAATAGAATTAATTAACTCTATTAATTCTGTATCACTTTCTACTTCATTTAACATTAAATAATGTATATGTCTTTTACTAAATAATGATAACCCTTTGATTAAACTTGTTTTTCCTGTTCCTGGTTGTCCATAAAATAAATATCCCCTAGTATATGATATATCTCTATGCTGATACCATTCTTCAGAATTTAAAAATAATTGTACATCATTCTTAATTTTATTTTTTAAATCATTTTTTAATATAATTGTTTCTAATTTTCTATGATTATTTGATGGTGATGATTTCCATTCGTTACCTTTATTTGTATAAATTTGTTGGATCCATACAGTTCCTGTTAAAAATGTTTTATATTCTGTTAAACAATGTTTACAAAATTCTTCTAATATATCTATTGTGATCTGTTCATTCTGTTTTGTTTTTATCTTAATTGTATAATTTTCTTTTTTTCTATCCTTGTCTGTATATACTGTTATTATCTCCGTATAATACGAATATATTATCTCAACATTTTTAAATATTATTGTCTTCTCCCTATACTGATTTATAATCTTATTAATATCATTGTTTCCAGATAGTATCGCTTTTTGATCACAAGAATATTGTAAATATGGTTCATTTATATAATCAATATCATTCGTATTGGTCAAATACCAATATACCGCTTTGTATAATTCATTAATTTGTTTATTTTCAGTTATATATGGTATATCTACTGTTTTTTCAAAAATTCTTGTTTTTCCAAAAATACTTTGAAATACAAAATTATATACAATTATTAATTTTAATAATAACGGATTTAATAATTTTTTAATTGAATAGGATAAATTTGATAGATTTGATATTATATATGTTACATATGTAAATATTATTGTATGAAATATTCCATTTATAAATAAATCAATATTTATATTTCCTGACTTAAATGATATAAATTTTAATGCATTATTTATCATCTGAAATTTCATCATATTATTAAATTGATTTGGTAAATTTGGTACATAATTATTTGGTGTTGGTTCTGGAGACTCAAATATATCTGTCATTTTATTTAAATATATTTATATATATTTAAATAAATATCATTATTTAAATATAATGATGTACTTCTTACCATATTTTTTTTCAAGAATAACTGATCTGATATTTTTTTATCCAAGTAAAAAAGAATTATTAATACTTATGGAAGAGGGTAAATTAAATAAAAGTTAGTTATCAATTGTCTTTTCTAAATTTTTCTTATTTTTTATAATTTATATTGATTTTTATATTTACGATAGTATATTTATTATTTATTATTTTTTTCAGAGAGAGAGACAAAGAAAATACAAAAGAGTATTTTCAAATTAATAATTATAAATTAAAGAATATTATATAAATTAAAAGTTTTTATTTATTATAATTAATTTCCTCTTTCTCATCTTCTTCATCTTCATCTTCATCTTCATCTTCATCTTCATCTTCATCATCTTCCTCATTATATTCACTATCAAAATATGCCTCACCTACACGAACAGGATTATTAAATTGAATAATATCGATATTTGAATGAATGACCGACATAAAATTTGCCGCATCCTCCTTTAGCATAGTTTCATATGCTTGAATGAAACTATCATAATCTGCACCATGAATTGCATATTTTAGACTATCTTCAGAGATTTCACATAGTTTATTGCCATTTTTATCAGAAAAAAGAACAGTATAATCAATATTATCTGGTTTTGTACCATTATAATATTCTAGTACTGATCCACAAATTTCAATTACAGATTTACCAATAATTCTCTCATTTTCATTTGTAAGTTTATTTACGCTGTCAAAAATAAACATTTTTCTTATATATTGTATTGATTGTTGTTAATTTTAATTTATTAACATCAATAAATTAGTTTATCAATTTTTAAAATATCGTTTCATGATGTATTCACGATTTAAAATATCGTTTCATGTACTCTTTCATATCCATTGTACCCATACTTAAATTACATTGAGCACATATGGGTCTTAAATTTTTTAAATCTGTATTACCACCATTTACTTCTGATTTTATATGCCCGCAATGAAATTCTATTTGTCTTATTTGTTGATGTTTACAACACAAACATAATGACATTCCAACTGACTCACCAATATATGTATCCCATACTAATTTTTTTAATGATTTTGGTATTGATTTTTTATGATATTTTTGTTTTACTTCTGGTTTTATAATTGTCGCTTCATTTGGAATTTTAGATATACACAATCCCATTTTTATTTAATATATTCATATTTTTATCTTAAATATAAATATAAAAATTTTTAACTTATTATTTTCTATTTTCTAATTGTTTCGCATAATCTGACATTTCCCATGAAATAATTGATAATATACCTAATACTATCATTACTATTTGAAATAATTGAATTGATTGTCTACGATGATTAAATAGGGCATATTCAATGTCAATTTGAATATATTGTGCACCAAAATATAAAATTAATACTATATATGCAATATATGATGTTACAACATGAATGTAATTCCAAGAATTAATAGACATTTATATATAATTTATATTTATATATTTTTAATAAAAATATATAAATAAACAAGTTTAATTAAAATAAAGATTAAAATGTGTGGTATTTGGGCATATCTATTAAAAAATGGTTCTCTAAAAATAGACACATTATACAAATCATTTAATGCATTACAAGATAGAGGACCTGATAGATCTAGATTAATTACATTATCTGATAAAAATATTATGTTAGGTTTTCATAGATTATCTATTATGGATACTTCTACTAAAGGTGATCAACCATTTATTGTAGAAACAAATGAACGTGTTATTTATACATTATGCAATGGTGAAATTTATAATTTTAAAGAACTACTAAACAAATATAATTTTACACCAGTATCAAATAGTGATTGTGAAATCATACCATTAATTTATAGTAAATTTGGTCTAAATCAATTAATACAAGATATTCGAGGTGAATTTGCAATTATTATATTAGATATTAATAAAATAACAAATGAAATGAATTGTCATGTTGTCAGAGATCCATTTGGTGTTAGACCTTTATTTATAGGAACTGATGATACTGGCATCTGTATTAGTTCTGAATTAAAAGGGCAAGTAGGTATCTATGAAAATTTTACAAATTATTCAGTAGATCAATTTAAAGGTGGTAATTATAAAACATTTACTTTTTTAAATAAGAGATGGAGAGAATTTGATCAAACACAATATTATTTCTTTCCAAAAGAAATTAAATATTATGATATAGAAGAATCTGTAAAATTAATAAGAAATACATTTTATGAAGCGGTAAAATGTAGATTACAATCTGATCGACCAATTGGATTTTTATTATCAGGTGGTATTGATAGTTCTGCTGTTGTTGGTGTTGCATATAATATTTTGAAAACTACTAAACCAATGTATACTTTTTCAATTGGATTTGAAGGTGGTACAGATGAACCAAATGCTAAATTAGTAGCGCAATATATTAATTCTGATATAATAACTGTTCCATATAATATTTCTTCAGAAGATTATAAAAGAGTCTCTAATCAATATGATACTAAAAAAGGATTACACACACATGTAATGATTACAAATGAACAAGCTATAAATATGATAGAAACTACCGTTAGAATTATTGAATCATTTGATTTAACGTCGAATAGAGCATCTGTTATGCAATTAATGATTTCTCAGTTTATTTCTAGATGTACAAATATTAAAGTATTATTATGTGGTGATGCATCTGATGAACAATATGGATCTTATTTATATTTTTCTAAATGTAATGATCCTGAGGAATTTAACGATGAATGTATACGATTAATGGATGAAATATATAAATATGATGGATTAAGATGCGATAGAGCAGTATCTAATAGTAAAATAGAAATAAGACTACCATTTTCTGATCAATCACTTGTTGATTTAACATTTAGTATAGATCCTAAACTAAGAATGACTAGCACGCATGGTATCGAAAAATGGTTATTTAGAGAAGCGATGAAAGATTTTATACCAGAACAAGTAAGAATGAGAATTAAATGTGCATTAAGTGATGGTTGTTCTAATAAAGAAAATTCTTGGTATCAAATTATTCAAAATAAAATAAACATTTTATATACAGAAAAAGATTTATTAAATTTAGAAAGTAAATATCCTCATTTAACACCCTACACAAAAGAAGGATTATACTATCGTGAATTATTTTGCAAATACTATGGAAATAATGTAGAAGTATCTAAAGTAATTCCATATTATTGGTTACCTAAATGGACCGGTATTGATAATAAATTATTGGATCCTTCTGCACGAACATTAATAGATGTAAATAAAGGAGAATAATATATATATTTATATATTATGTCATTAATATATAAATCTAATAAATATAAATTTAAATACAAATATTATATCAATCGTCCAATACTATCTTTAAATGGTGCTGGTCCTGGATTAGAATTAAAAAAAGAATCATTAAATCAAATAATAGAAGATATTAAACGAATGATTAATGAATATGCACCAGAATACAATAGTTTATCATATGAAAATCAATTACTAATAAATGATGAATTATTACCTAATTGGTTAGATGATGAAGATGATGAAAGCATAATTGATCAAATTAATAAATATTTACCAGAATTTAATTTAATTTGGAAGAGATATTATGATATTTTAATATCTTCTAAAAAAGAATTATTCTCTAATTTTGATTTACAAAATGTACCAAAATCAGATGATATTTTAGTATTACTTTTATCTAATTTAAGAAAAGAAAAGAAAGGACCTAATTTATATGAAAATCTTATACAACGTAAAACAGTAAGTGAAAAAGAAATTGAAAGAAAATTAAAAGAAGAACAAGAAAGATTTGAGAGAGAAGAAGAGGCGAGTGCAAAGAGAGAAAGAATTCAAGCATTAGAAAGATTAGAAAGAAGAAGAATTAGATTAGAAGAAAAAGAAAGAAAAAGAGCGAGGTTATTTCAACGTGTGATACCAATAGAAGAATTTTGTAGTAGAGGTTATAATAGTCAAGAAAGATGTATAAGAGAAGAATGTAAAAAATTACATTTTCCAGAACCATTTTATAATAGTAAAAGAGGTAAAAAATCCAATCAATGTCCACATGAAGTATCAGGTATGTGTCAACATTATGGAAAATTATGTACTCAATTTCATGCTGAACAAGAACATTTTAAGATTTATACAGATGGTGTATTAGTCGGTATTCAAGAAATGGGATTAGATACTGTACCAAATAGGGGTCTATTAAAATCTCAAAAACAATTGGCAGAAGAGAGAAGATTACAAGAAGAATTAAAACAAAAACAATTGGAAGAAGAAAAAAAATTACAAGAAAAAGAAGAACAGAAAAAAGAAGATTTAGCGGAATTATCAAAATTATCTGATGAAGAAATTAAAAATAAAAGAGTTTATATTTTAAATTTACCAAATACATTTGGTAGAATACAAAGTAGACGTAAATTAAATCATGGTGGTGCATCAGGTGGTCATTTTACATATTTATATACAATAAAATTAGATAATCAAACAATAATAGAGAGTGACAATTTTATTATATGTGAATATACAGCAGAAGAAAAAGCAGCTCGCAAAGCAGCAAAAGGACAACCCACACGTGGTACATGTAGTAAACAAAATAGAAAAACAAAAGAACCAGTTGAAGGACATGAAGAAGAAGCAGCGTCATTACCTATTTTTCCAGGAGAACATGTAGAAGAAGCAGCGTCATTACCTATTTTTCCAGGAGAACATGTAGAAGGTGTAGCGGAATTACCTATTTTTCCAGGAGAATATGTAGAAGAAGCAGCGTCATTACCAGAATTACCCCCAACATTAACTGAAATGAAAGAAAAATTTGAAGAAAATATGGAACAATTAGATGAAACTATCTTAGATATAGAACCAGAAATCCAAAAATTAAAAAATTTACAATTAAATATTTTAGTTTATAATAAACAATTAAGATTAAGTATTAAAGAATTTATTCAGATTAAATCTAAACTTGTTTTAAAATTAAAAGATGATAATCTTGAAACATTACAATCAGAAACAGAAAAATTAAAATTAATAATTAGAGAATTTGAATCATTAATTGAAAATATTGATCTAAAAATAAAAGATGCAGAAAGAAGATTAGAGAAAATGCTAAAAAATACAAAGGTAAATATTAATATATTTATTACTAAATATTCTGATACAGAAGATCGTTTATACGCTGCATATAATTATTTAAATTCTAATGATCCATCTAAACGTTATTCAATACCTGTTTTTATTAATAATCGAGTTATATCATTAGTAAAAGAATTAAGTCAATATCATCATGATCATATAATTGAACGTAAAAGAATACAAGATAGATTAAATTCTGCAATTGAAAAATATAGTTCACTTCTTACATCATTTAGAAAGTAATTTATCTGCAAGTAATAATGCCTGTTCTATCGCTTGATCCATATTAAGATATTTATATGACCCTAATCGACCAAGAAAATATATATTATTTATTTCATCTTTTTCTGCTAATTTTTGATATTCTAAATATAAATCTTGATTTCTTTTTGTTGGTACTGGATAATATGGATCACCCTCATCTGTTGTATATTCTTTTACTATTATTGTTTTATTTGGTATAATTTGATTATAAAAATGTTTGTATTCAATTATTCTAGTCCATGGTACATCATTTGATGGATAATTTATTACTGAATTATGTTGATAATATTCAATATCATGATATTCTTTAACAAAATTTATAGATCTATATTCTAATTTTGGTAAATTCATATAATTATAATATTGATCTATTTTTCCTGTAAAAAATATTTTATTATATCTAGTATGTTTATTTTTATCATATTCTTCATTTAGTTTTACTGTAATATTCTCATGATCTAACAAGCGTTCTACAAAATATGTATATCCTTTTTCTGGTAAACCTTGATATATATCTGAGAAATAATTATCATCATAATTATTTCTTACTGGTATTCTTGATAGTACACTCTTATCTAATTCTTCTGGATACTTATTCCATTGTTTAAAAGTATATTCTTTAAAGATTAAATTATATAATTCTTGACCAACGTTGTTTATAGTAATTTCTTTACTATTAGTTGGATTTAAATATATATTTTTATTATTTTCTAAAAAATCATTTATTGATAAATTTGTTAGATTTTTATTTAATAAAATATTTACTGTTGAAATATTTACAGGAATTGGAAAGTATTTATTATCTATTTTTCCAATTACTTTATGATTCCAGATTATCCATTTACAAAATTTATTTATGTAGTCCCATATATTTTTATTATTTGTATGAAAAATATGTGCTCCATATTTATTCATTAAAATATTATTTTCATAATAATCAAAACAATTTCCCGCTATATGATCTCTTTTATCTATAATATCAATTTTATATTTAGAAGATAATTTATTTGCAAGTACACTTCCAGATAATCCTGCACCTACAATTAATATAATTTCCATATTTTTATTTTATATTAATATATTATAAATATGAACTTGAAAGATTTTCAAAAAACATTAGTCACATCTATTAATAAACCCAGTGTTATTGGCGGTACATCTAAGGTTCAAACAACAGAAGGTGTTGATTTTCCTATTGCACTTTACTTAAAAAAAGGTAAAGACGGTGTTTTATATGTTACAGATCAAGTTGGAAATGTAATTTTTTCAGTTGTAAATGGCGTAGTATCTCTTGGTGTAAGCGTCGCCAATGCCGCTGTTGATGTTGGTAAAGGCGCTATTAATGTTGCAGGTGATACTTTAAATACAGCAAAAAATATTACTAGAGAAGGATTGTTAGCATTAACAGATACTGGAACTGAAATTGCATCTAGTGCAACAAAAGTTGGAAATACTGCATTAAAACATGCATATGGTGCAACAAGTGTTGGTGCTACCGCTGTACGAGATATTGCAACAAATGCAGGTAGAACAGGATCACACTTGGTAAAATCAGGTGTTAATGGTGTTAGAGAAATTGGAACAGGTGCAATCCAAGGAACACGTAAAGCTCTTACATCTACAGTTAATGGAGTAGAAGAGGTTGGAAGTAATGTATTAACTAAAACGGTAGGATTAGGTCGTAATATAGGTAAACACGTTGGTGATGCTGCGAACACAGTTGTTGATGGTGTAAGTGATACTGTTACTGGTGCAGTAAACGTAACTGGAAAATTAGCAGGACACATAAAAGATGTAGCGGGAACTGTAATTGGTACAGCTGCAAATGTCGTTGACGGAGCTTTTAATATTACTCTAAAAATGGGCGGTCACGTTTATTATATTGTTGGTAAAACTTTAGAAGAAGTTATAGATTTAACAACTAGTACTCTTCAAACTGGATTATCTACCGCTGCAAATATTACAAATGGTGTAATAGATGAATTTGGAAATATTGGATCTTCTGTAATGAATACCGCTGTTGATGCAACAAATACTCTTGGACGAGGTGGTCATGAATTAGTTAATACTACATTTGTTAGCGCTGGAAATTTATCTGGTCATCTTATTGATGGTGTAAAAGAAACAGGTGAACATGTTTTAACTACTGGAAGTAACATGGCAAATATTGTCAGAAATAGAGCAAATAATTCAGGTGACCATTTATCCAGTGGACTTACATCCGCCGAAAGACATATACAAAAAACGACTGATAATATTATGTCTGGTGGTGGAAATGTATCTGGTGTATCTATTTTAAATTTAAATAATGATTCTTCTAGAATGTTAATTCCCACAAATTTCTTAACATCTAAACATGTATATTTTGTTCGTTATCAACCTAACGGTACTAGTGTATATAATTATAAATTAAATATGAAAGGTGGTAATGTACATTACTTAAAACATGTCGCTAAAAATCAAGTATGGACCGCTAATAATTATAGTGATTCTATGCCCGATAATGTATTAATTCAAGGTAAACAAATTTTAAATAATTTAATCAATGATTTAAAAACTACTCAATTTGGTGGTTATGTCGAACAAAGAATTATGGATAAAGACAGTTATTATGAAGAATATAAAAATTATAAATTAAAATATTTATCATTAAAAAATAATAATTAAATTGGTGCATTTTTAGAAAAATTGGTGCATTTTTAAAAAATTGATAAACGAATTCAATATCAGATTTTATATAATATCATCTTTACTTTCTATTATAATATGGAAAAGAATCAAAAAATCGCAAAATCAATTATACTTAAATTGCAAACCCAATTATCTGAAGATGATGCATCTTCTATTTGTAAATTTATTTTTGATAATCAATTATTACAATTTTTAATGTTATTATTAAAAAATAAAAATATTATTCTACTTCAATTTCTTTGGTCAGTCTTCAAAGAAATTGATGATGTTCGTTTTTTAATTAACGAATGCATGATTTACCTTTTACTATCATCTTTAGATGATGATATTACTTTTTTTGAGATGTTTAAATGGTATGAAGAATTTGGATGTCATACTAAAAATATATCTTCAAATACTATAACTGCATTATTTCTAAGAGGTGCAGTTTTTCCTCAGATCAAACCATTAATTATTAAATTAATTAATACTCTTGATAATTTTGATAATGTTAATAATCGAACCATATTTTTTATATATGATGAATCTGATATTATTAAACCATATATTAAAAATGATGCGGAAAATATTAAACGATTTATGGTTAGATGTTATTGGTTTGATGCAATTAATACATTAATTAAAATTCAAACTACGATTAAACTACCTTTTTTTGGCGTAGGATGGTATATATTCAGTACTCCAACATTTTATCAGGTTTTGACAAAACATAATAAAACATTTTATGAAAATGATAATTTTGCAAATAATTTTGGAAATTATATTTGTGTATCTAATCGCTGGGAATTTTTACCAGGAATTATTCAAAAATTATCTCAAGGTATGTGGAATAAATTATCATTGTATTTTTACATGGGAAATTTAACTGAAACATTTGTATGTGTTCTTATTCATCAAATGAATAAGTATAAAATATCTTTGACAAAACTAAAATCAAATGTATTGTATTTTAATCATACTAGTAAATATGTTGATTTTCTAAAAAAACATAAATATTATGCTATCTTCTCTACTGAAGGTCTAAAAGATAAAATTTTTAAACCAGTTGATTCATTTGTTAATGGTATTTTAGATTCATCTCTTCCCGCTGTTGCTCCTTTAATGGTTATCTTTGAATGTAATAATATTGAAGCGATTCAAGCAATTGCTTTCGATTGCTCGATGTATTTATCAAATCGATACAAATCTGAAATAAAATATATTGATTCACTATTGTCTAACAATGAACTCGGTTGGACTGAAAAAATGATAAAGACTTATACAGAGTTTAAAATTAAAATGAATGATATATTAAATGATGCATATCTTGGTCAAAAACTGGTTACAAAATATAATGCATATTTACCTTTAGAAACTACTGGTTATTCTGCACCATATAAATTAAAGATTATTAATAGTATTCTTACTATGTATAATTCATTAAAAATTAAGAAGTTTAAAGATGAATATAATTTTATATATAAAACATGTATAGAAATTAAAGAATGTATAACATCTGAATTACAAATATTTATTAAAAAAGTTTTTATTAAACAAAATACAATTGATAAAGAATTTATTAATCTTATCATTAATGACGATAATTATGATTATACGAATAATCACGATTCTCTAACAATATTGGATCAATTAAAATATAATAAAGATATTCAAACAAAAGTAGAATTTATGATAGATATTATACAAATTCCAATTGATCGTATTATACCAATTCTAAAAAGAGAATTATATCTTAAATAAAACATTCTTCATTTAAGAAAAAAAATATATTTATTTATATTCAAATGAATAATACATTTTTTATTCCTTTTACTATTAGTGATAATATATTAGTTTATAATGGTGAATCATTACCTGAAGATATTAAAGATAATGTAACTCGTTCTATCGTTAATTTAATGAATTCATGTAGAAATATTTATGATACTAAAATATATAGAAGTCCTCACTGTATCTGGTATATATTAGTTAAAAATATATCAGATTATTTTATTTTGCAATCATTAAAAAATTCTTGTGGATTTGCGTCTAATAATAATATATTAAAGGATGCGTTATTATCTTATCCTAGTATATTATTAAATTATAATATTAATTATTCTGGATATCAACTTAATTATTTACATAATGTATCATGGTATATTGGTACATCTGAAAATTTAGAAACAAATGATAATTTTGATTTATTAAGATAAAAATAAATAATTATAGTATGAGTAATTCATTCTATAATTCTTCTGCTGAATATATCCAAAATAATAATATATTAATTGTTGATAGATTAAAAGAAACTAGAGATATTCGATGTGGTAACCTTAATGATAAATTAGTTAATAATACATGTATTCATGAAGGTGAAGATCCATATGCAGCACAATGTCCAATTAAATATAATATGTATAAAGTAAATTATGAACATAAATGCTATAAAAATTGTATAGAAAATACAAATTCTGGAGAAATTGCTAGTGTTGATTATAATATAAATAAAAGTGGAAAACAATGTATTAAAAAATCTTTTGTAAACAAATAGTATGAGTGAAATAGATACTTCTAAAATAATAGATAAAGTTATTGCATATAATAGAGATATTTTAGATGTAAAATGTTTAAGTCCAAATGATATTAAAACTGATATCACTAATTCTAATAATACAATTACCACAAAATGTATAAAATATATTAAAACTTTAGGTGAACTGGGTGATCCTAATAAAGATGTATGTCCAATGGGATCTGCTAAAATGGAATCACTTAATATATGTGTATCATCACCATATGATTCAATATGCGATCCTGGATACGATAAAATTAATAATAAATGTTATAAACCATGTAATAATAATTTTATTACAGTAGATATTAATAAAGTAAATTTATATAGTCCTAGTGATTCTGGAAGTAAATGTATAAATAATAATCTAATTAAATAATTTTACCTAATAACTCATTACCTGCTCAATGTTAGAGGGTAAATCTTCAACTACTGTTTTATAATATGTCTCTATTTCATCTAACGCTGCTTTTTCTTTATCTGATACAAAATTCAATGCAATTCCTTTACGTCCAAATCGACCAGACCTACCAATTCGGTGAATATAATTTTCTTTATTATTTGGAATATCATAATTAATTACTAATGATACTTGCTGAATATCAATACCTCGAGCATTTAAATCAGTTGATAGTAAAATTCTTGATGCACCTGCCCTAAAATTTTTCATAATTTTATTACGATCATTCTGATTCATTTCACTATGCATTGATGATACTGACATTTCTCTTTCTTTTAATTTATAAGAAATCTCATCAACTCTTTTTTTAGTATTGCAATAAATTATTGCCTGTTTGATTGAAATTGCTTTATACAAATCTACTAAAGTTTCAAATTTATTTTCATCTCTTCCTACATCAATTTTATATTGTTTAATACCTTCTAAAGTTGTATTTTCTTTCTTTACTTCTATAATTTTTGGATTTCTCATAAATTTTTGTGCAATAATTTGTGCTTCGTCTGTCCATGTTGCAGAAAATAATGCAATTTGTGTATCAGATGGAATACCTATTGTAAAAATTTCATGAATTTGTTGTTGAAATCCTCTGTCTAACATTTGATCTGCTTCATCTAAAACTAATGTTTTTAGATTTTTTAATACTAACAATCCACGATTAATCATATCATAAATTCTCCCTGGAGTTCCAACAACAATTTGTTGCCCATTTCTAAATGCATTAATATCATCCATTATTTGTGTACCGCCAATGCATGCATGCACAGATATGTTACAGTATGTTCCAAGTGCATCAAATACATCTTTATGTTGCGTCGCTAATTCTCTGGTTGGTACCAGTACTAATGCCTGAGTTGTTTTTTCTTCAAATGTAAGACCCTGGATAATACCAATACCAAATGTTGCAGTTTTTCCTGTTCCTGATTGTGCTTGACCTATCATATCATGTCCTTTAATAAAAATTGGAATACCTACTTTTTGAATTGCGGATGGATATTCAAAACCATTGCCAAAAACTCCTCGTAGTAAATCTTCTTTTAAATTCATATCATCAAATTTCTCACAAGGAGAGATTGAATCATTAACTTTTATCTCCATATTATCATTTTCCTCGTTTTCATTGTTTTTTAACACTTCCATTGTATAACTTTTTTATGCTTATTGCCTTAAATTTATTTATATAGTTAATATTATTCAATTTTGTTTAAGTAGGTATCTATTTGTGTAAATATTACAATATTTTCATTTTAATATAATATGAATATATTGGCTAATATAATATCATTATTACACCTTTTATTTGTTTTATTTGTCACATGTACCCCCTTTCTTGTAACTAGTTCTATTGTTTTACTATATTATTGTTTTATTTTATTCTTTGTTGGAATTCATTGGATAACAAATAATGATACATGTATATTAACTTTAATTGAAGCTAAATTACGTGGAAAGAAATCTACAAGCACATTTATGGGTCAATTAATTAGTCCTATATATAAAATATCTGCAATTGAAATTCATATTTGTGCAGCATTTTTATTTTTATTTGCATTATA
>Ga0114962_10002441_pt1 | contig 15494 bp, 10 predicted proteins | sample C_130820_MF_Meta_FD_87017 | JGI IMG/M metagenome (GOLD analysis project Ga0114962, IMG submission 87017) | Freshwater microbial communities from Lake Croche, Canada to study carbon cycling - C_130820_MF_MetaG | ecosystem: Environmental > Aquatic > Freshwater > Lake | place: Lake Croche, Canada...
AAAACTCCAGCTTCAATCATTTATGATTTACGTCAATTAAACAATTATAACGGGACTTCAATAAAAATCACCACAGTCAATTTAAAAAGTAAAAAGGTACTTGATTATAATAAAAAGTTGTTTAAATTTTTTGTTGATCCCAACCATGATGGAAAATTTGATGATGGTGTAGACGGCTTTAGACAAGACCATACAATGGATCATTTAGATGGCAAGCCTTCATTAACAAATTTGTTTGTTGAATTCTGGCACCCCCTTTTTTCCTATTTAAAACAAATTAACCCTGCACTTAAGAATGTAGCGGAGCAAGCAGATTGGAAAGATTATGGATATGCTTATTTTAAAAATGCAGGTGTTGATAGAATGTTTGGATTTGGTTTGCAACAAGCAATAGTATCTTTTAATAAACAAAACTTAATCAAAAATGCAGATTCTGTTTTAGCAAAATGTCCAAGCGGTAAAGAGCAAATTATATTTATAGAAAATCATGATTTGGACAGATTTGCGAGTACGGAGCCAAATATTGAAAAACAAAAATTAGCGGCTTCATTATTGTTCCTAATTGGAGGTGTTCCCTCAATTTATTATGGACAAGAAATTGGCATGAAAGGTAAAAATGGCAATTGGGGCACCACGGATGGAAATGATATTCCGAGGCGCACTGCATTCAAGTGGGTTAACTCGTACCAAGAAAAAGGAATGGCAACTTGGTATAAAAATGTTGCAGGAAAATGGAACAATGATAATTTAAATGTGAACGACGAAATTTCGTTGGCATCACAAATCAATGATCCTAATTCACTATTTAATTATTATAAAAAAATGATAAGTTTAAGGCAAAGTAATCCAGCTTTGTCAAATGGAAAGTATGGTAATATCAACAATGATAATAACTATGTTTATAGTTTTACAAGGACGTATAAAAACAAACAAGTATTAATAGCGGTTAACCTCTCAGAAAAATTACAAACTGCCAAATTCAATATTAATTATACAAAAGCAACAAGTATTTTTGGAGAAATTAATTTAAAAAATAACTCGCTAAAGCTTAACCCATATCAAGTAGCTGTGTTTGATTTGAATTGATGTTTGAGTTAATTTTTATTTATTTGGGAAAAATAATCTTATCAAACCTAAACAACAATTCATAAAAAACAACAAATTATTAATCTCTTATTAACCCTTATTGCATTGTATCGAAGTAATTTCACAACTTAATTTAGAGTATTAAAATATACTTTAATTGAGTTCACACATCGAATCCGAATTAATATGCAAAAGTTATTGAACGTAATTGTTTTTTCTACTATTTTATTTTCAAATATAGCATTTGCTCAAAAGGCAGATATCATTTTTAAAAATGCCAATATTGTTACAGCTGCCCATAAAGGTGCACGAGCAAATTCAATGGCTATAAAAGCGGGTACCATATTATTTGTAGGTGAGTTGAAAAATAGCTTACAATTTAAAAATGATAAAACCCAAGTAATTGACCTTGAAGGCAAAACAATAATTCCAGGATTTAATGATGTTCATTTACATCCTAACCCGGAAACCAATTTTAAAGAATTGGATCATGTTATTAAAATTGATACCGTAACTTCTATAAGTAGTTTAATAAAAATTCTATCAGATAAAGCTAAAATTACACCTGAGGGAATGTTGATTAGAGCAAGAGGATACAATGAAAGCAAATTAGGAATGGAACCCACTTGCAAGATTCTTGATTCTGCAAGTGTAAAACATCCAATAATACTTACACATGCTTCTGGACATAAATCGGTTGTCAACAATTATATTTTAAACATTAATCACATTACAAAGGAAACTCCCGATCCAAAAGGAGGTACTTTTGAGAGATTTAGTGATGGCACTCCAAATGGAATTTGTAAGGAAGCTGCAGCCAGCAATCTCACCAAAAATGCTACTATTATTCCATTCCCTGAAAAAACATTTGAAGAATTACTAACCAACTACCGCAATTATTTTAATACCTTATTGTCATTTGGAATTACCAGTATTGGAGATGCCGGTTCGGATATTAAAAGGCTTCAAATTTATCAGAGATTAGCAGCTGAAAATTTTCCGATGCGTTTTAATATCATGATGATTGATAAGTTATTGCCAGAAATGGAAGGAGGCGATACCCATCATGAAACCGATTCTTGGAAAACACTTGCTGATTTTAATAATGCTTCTATTGCACAATCAGAAACGGATTTCTTAAGGGTTAAATCCATCAAAGTTTTTCATGGTAATTCATTGAGTGGTAAAACCTGCTGGTTATACGAACCCTACAAAATGGTTAATCCTGCAACAGGTTTAAATGATTATTACGGTATTCCCTACAAAAGAAGCCAAGAGCAATTGGATTCTTTATTTTTAGCAATTCATAAAAAAGGATTGCAAATTGCGGTGCATAGTAATGGCGACAGAGAAATTGATATGGTGTTAAAGGCATTTGAAAAAGTGTATGCATCTGGTAATCCTTTACATATTCATCACCGAATTGAACATTGTAGTGTTATAAATGATCAAATTATTTTAAAAATCAAACAACTGGGTGTAATTCCTGTTTTGCACAACTACATCAACGAACTAGGCGATTTATTAGATCCTTATGGTGAAGATCGACTGAATAATATGTTTGCTACTAAAAGTTTTTTAGTTGCTGGGGTACTACCTGCATTACATTCCGATGCTCCTGTTTCCAGTTATGATCCAAGAACAAGATGGGAAAGTACAGTTATAAGAACCACAAGTAAAGGTAAAGTGCTTGGTCCAAAACAATGTGTAGATGCGGAAGACGCACTTATTATGTACACCAAAGGTGGGGCAAATGCAACGGGTGAATTGGCAAAAAAAGGCAGTTTGGAAAAAGGTAAATTTGCCGATTTTGTAATTATTGCTGAAAATCCATTGACTATTCAACCCAATCAAATTCACAATATTCACATTCAGCAAACTTGGGTGAATGGTTTAATGGTTTACAATTCGGGAAAATAATGGGTGGGTAAATATCATTTTCCCAATGATTATTTTCTTCTATAAATTGTGCTAATTTCTTTGTTTCTTCTTTGTAGTGCTGTTGGTCTTTAACTATTGAGCTTGAGCCTTGGCTTCTTTTAAGGTAACTGCAGGTTGTTTGGATAAGTTGGTAGTGCTTAACTTGGCTCGTTCCTGAAAGGATATATTGTATTTCATCTTTCATGAAGTTTTGATTAATGTGAAGATAATTAATTTGTTTTTTACTTTATTACATTAAACTAAACAAAACGCTTCTCCAAAGATGTTAAATTGCTTAATTTTTAACTTCCTATCAGTGTAGGCCTTATAATCTTCGTAAAACTGAGTATTCAGTTTTGAGTTCTGATTTTGATAAATGAAAATCAATGACTTAAGTTAAATAGTGCTTTCTTTTTTGTTTCTGCTTTAAGTATTTATTAGTTCTTTAAATTGATAAAATAAAATTAAAACTACCTGCTCTACAAATAGTGAATTTCAATCTATGGATATAGTAAGATAAAAAGAATTTAAATAGTTATTTTTATAACTGGTCAATCAACTGATTCATAATTTCTTTCCAGTAATTTGAATTGTAATTGAGGTCTGCATTACCAAAGCGTACTATAATAATGTTCTTTTTGGGATAGATGTACAGCAACTGACCATAAAAACCGATTGGGTAAAAACTATTATAGGCGGCAGGTCCAATTACCAAATTGTATCCATAAGAAATTTCACCACCATTAACTGTTGTATTGGTTATGCTTTCCTCAATCCAATGCTGTGGTATTATTTGCTTTCCATTACAGTTTCCTTTATTTAGTAATAGCTTTGCAAATTTTGCAAAATCAAGTGTACGTGCATTTAAATTACAAAATGCTTTTTCAATTGCTGCACTATCTTTTCTATCTGTACTCCACAATGCCGGTGCTTCTGTTCCAATTTGCGACCATATCTTTTTTTGTAAATAATTGCTAACGGTGTTGCCGGTTGTTCGTTCAATAATCAAAGCAAGCAGCGATTGAAGTGCGATTGTTGAGACTTTTTCTTGTGATGGATAATTTTTATTGGAGGTAATGCCATAAAAAATCAGGTTTCTAATTTATTGCGACATTGATAAGCTTAAAGATTTACAAATGGAGTTTGATTTGAAATGATGTGCAATCAATAAATTTTGACTCTATATGATTAGAAGTGTAAGATTCTGCATGTCCCAACTCTAGTTTATAATGTGTCGATTTTTTTGTAAAAAACAACAACTATACATTTTTTTGTTATTTTTTAGTTAAATTCATGTTAAACAATTGTAAGATGCCTTCAAAATTTAGCAATATAGAAAATGATGTTGACTTATTAAATCGTCTACGGAATGACGATCAAATTGCATTTACAAGTATTTATAATAAATATTGGGAAAATTTATATGCTGTTGCTTACGCTATTTTAAAGGAAAAAGTTACTTGTGAAGATATTATACAAGATGTATTTATAAATATTTGGAATAAGAGAAAGTCAATGTTAATAAAGTCTTCATTAAAAGCTTATTTAACTGCATCTGTTAAATATGAAGTTTTTCGACAATTAAGAAAAAAAATTGAGCATTTAGAAATTATTGACGATTTAGTTATTGATACTACTTTATCACCACAAGAAAATATAGAGTACAAAGAATTACTTGAACACATGAATAATGTAGTAAAAAAAATATCTACAAAATGCAGAGAGGTGTTTATTTTAAGTAGGGAAAAAGAACTTAGCCACAAAGAAATAGCAGCATTAAGGAATATATCTACTAAAACAGTTGAAAATCAAATTGTAAAAGCACTCTATTATTTTAGGGATTCAATTGGTTTTTCAATGTGGACTTTAATATTTTTTTGTAATTCATTTAAATGATCTCATAAAATTCTATGTTTCTAATTTAAAAAAATGTTTATCAATATTATAGGGGATAAAACTATTTATTGACTCTAGAGTATATAAACATACAATTTGGATAAGAAGACCATACTAGCCTTTATTGATAGATTTTTAGCTGGTCAATCTAATAAGATTGAGAATCAGAAACTTACAGAGTTTTACGAAAGTTTCGAAGGGGATATATCAACCCAAGAACATCTAGCTGAAAATCCAGAATTAAAGAATAAAATTTTTAACAAAATTCAGTTAAGTATTTCAGATACAATTACTAAGGTACCAGTAAAACGATTATTTTTTGGTTTTCGGATTGCAGCAGCATTCCTTATTTTAATTGGACTTTCTACCTTATTCTATTGGATGTTAAACACAAGGTATAAAAGTAATCAAATTACAAAATTTACACAATCTAAAAAAGTTGAAGATATTAATCCAGCTAAAGATATTGCCATTTTAACCCTAGCTAACAAGTCTAGAATCAAATTAGATGAAACCTATTCTGGGGAAATTGCAGTAGAAAGTGGTATTAGTATTGTAAAAACCTCAAATGGTGATTTAGTTTATAAAATAAAGAACGTAGAAAAAAATAAGAATAATTCAGAGGAAAAATACAACACAATAACTACTCCAAAAGGAGGTAAGTTTAATGTTGTTTTGCCCGATGGAAGTTTAGTGATGTTGAATGCTGCTTCTTCACTTACTTATCCAATTTACTTCAAGAAAAACGAACGCACTGTTCATTTTAAAGGGGCTGCGTATTTTGAAATTGCTAAAGTCTTTGGAAAAAATCATAAACGTATACCATTCTTTGTTCATTCCAAAGACCAAATTGTAGAAGTATTAGGCACTCATTTTAATATCAATTCTTATGACAATGAAGAATATGTTAAAACAACTTTATTAGAAGGGTCTGTAAAAATTATAAAAACAAAATCTGGTCACGCTACCAAATTTTTAGTTCCAGGACAACAATCATTAACAAAAATAGGCACAGAAACAAAGATTATAAAGGCAGATGTGCAACAAACCATAGCGTGGAAAGATGGCTATTTTATGTTTAAAAATTCAAATATAAAAGAAATTGCCAACGAACTCGAAAGATGGTATGATGTTGAAATTGAATATTCTGAAAATATAGCCTTTGACAACATCACAGGATATATTTCGAGAAATGTTAACATTTCAAATGTATTGAAAATGCTTGAATTAAGTGGCTTTTTGAATTATGAAATAAAAGGAAGAAAAATTTTATTAAAAAAACTTTAAAGATATTTTATTAAAAAAGTTAAGTAAACACAAACAAACATTTAAAAACATGAAAAGATTACAATTCCATTCATTGATAAGTATTGGGAAAAATCAAATCAAAGAAACTAGATCTAACAAAAAAGTTAAAATGGTGTATCATTTTTTTAAAATAAGTCAGTTGCTGTTTCTAATTATGTTAACTTCTTTTACAAAATTAAATGCTGGTGGTATAAACCAGTATGTAACTTTAAATGAAAAGAACGTTAGTCTAGAAAAAGTACTTCTTCAGATTAGGTCTCAAACTGGCTATGACTTTATATACAATGCCAGATTGTTAAAAGATTCAAAGCCAGTAACCCTTATTGTGCAAAATGAGTTTTTCAAAAAAGTATTGGAAGAAGCGCTAAAAGAACAGCCATTAACTTACACTATTCTTGAAAATACAATAGTGCTAAAAAAAGTTGACAAACTAAAAATTACAGCAGATCCAAATCTATTAAATAGCCCTTCTAATATTAAACAAGTAACAACCAATTCAATTGTTATTGAAAATAAACTAGAAAATAAGTCAATAACAGTGGCAGCCAAAGGAGTTATTACAGGACAAGTAACCGATGCTAAAGGTGACCCATTGGCTGGTGTGAGCATCTTAATTAAAGGAACACAAGTTGGTACAAACACAGATGCTACAGGCAATTACAGCATCAATATACAAGACAATGTTACGTTGGTGTTTAGTTTTACAGGATATATAAGTCAAGAAATTACACCAGGCAATAAAACAATTATCAATATAAAATTAGCCGAATCAAATACCGCATTAAACGAAGTGGTAGTAACTGCATTTGGTGTTAATAAAAGCAGGCGAGGCTTAGGTTATGCGGTTCAAGAAGTTGGAGGAAAAGATTTTACAGAGGGAAGGATGAATAATATAGCAAGTGCTTTAACAGGAAAGATTGCGGGTGTTGATGCGGTTCAAACGAACGCGGGAGCAGGTTCATCAAGTAGAGTTGTTATTCGTGGGAATACTTCATTAAATGGTAACCAACAACCTTTGTACATAGTAGATGGTATGCCAATTAACAATCAAAATAGAGGACCTGTTACATCTTCTACTCAATTAAATGTAGACAGAGGGGACGGAATTTCAAGCATCAATCCTGATGATATAGCTTCAATTTCAGTATTAAAAGGGGGGGCAGCTGCTGCCTTGTATGGAAGTCAAGCTGCGAATGGAGTTATTTTAATTACTACAAAAAAAGGGAATGTTCAAAAAGGAATAGGTGTTGAATACACTACCGACATGAATCAAGGAAGACCCTATATATTCCCAAATTATCAATATGAATATGGCCAAGGGAATGATGGTGTTAAGCCAGCAACTGCTGCTGCTGCATTAAGTTCAGGACGTTTATCTTATGGTGCAAAAATGGATGGAAGTATGGTAATGCAATTTGATGGAGTCACCAGACCTTACTCGCCCGTATATGTTAGAGATAATATTTTGAATTTTTATCGACCTAGTCAAAATGTATTAAATAGCATTTCATTAAGTGCAGGAACCAATAAATTGGCTATGCGATTTTCATTGAGTGATTTACGTGCAAAAGATCAACAGCCCAATTCTGAATTCTCAAGAAAGACAATCAACTTAAATGTGAGAGCAAAAATGGGTAAGAATGATTTCATCACTTTAGAAAATAGTATTCAATACAATATTATACAAGGATTAAATAGACCTAATGTAGGATATGCCGAATTAAATGCTGCATGGCCAGTGTATTTAGCAGCTAATGTTGTGGATGTAAGAAATATGAGAGGAACAAATCCAACTAGGCCAGGCATCAATGAAGTAACCGGAAGAGAATTAGAATGGAACCCAGTACCTGCGGCAGTGAACCCTTACTACCTTGCTTATCAAGTACACAACCAAGATGATCAATTGAGATTAATTCTAAGATCAAGTATTCAAATTAACATATTAAAAAATTTATTCTTCAAAGGAACAGTTGCTAGAAATCAAATTAATTATTCTGAATCTAACTATGTACCTAATTCAGACGCTTTTACACCACTTGGTTATTATAGGTCTGGTAAAGAGCAATCTGAAAATACTACTTTTCAAGGTATTATCAATTACAATGATAGATATTACCATGATAAGATTGGTTTTAATATCATGGTAGGTGCAAACCAAGAAAAAAACACCTATAGCAGCAATACTGCAAATGGAACACAATGGATTGTTCCAAATTTATATAGCCTCACCAACTTAGTTAACAGAGATTTAGCCAATTCAAGTTCATTGTCTTTGTCAGGTATTGCCCCAGATGGAACAAATTCAATTTTTAGCGAAGCCAACATAGATTATGATAATATATTCTTCTTAACATTGACTGGAAGAAATGATTGGTTTTCAGTATTAAATCCTGGCTTTAACTCAATCTTTTATCCATCGATTGGTAGTAGTTTTATTTTATCTGATGTAGTTAAAATGCCAAAGATTATAAATTATGCTAAATTAAGGTCATCTTGGGCTGAAGTGGGAAGTGCTACAGTTAACGCGGGTAGTATTAATCAAATCTATACCATTAGTACTTTAAATGCATATGGCTTACCAATGTTAAGTAATCCAAATACTTTACCTAACCCCAATATCAGACCTATTACAGCCACCACTATTGAAGGTGGCTTTGAATTAAGGATGTTAGACAGCAGATTAGGTTTTGATGTAAACTACTACAAAAGAAAAACAAAAAACGACATTTTATCACCGCCGATATCTAATGCAACTGGATATTCAGCAGGTCCTCAAAATATGGGATTGATTTTAAACAGAGGTTGGGAAGTAACTTTAAGTGGCACACCAATTAGAAAAAAAGATTTTGTTTGGAATATAGGTTACAATTTTAGTTATAATCAAAGTAAAATTCTTGAATTGGCGCCAGGTATAGATGTGTTAACCTTAGGGAATGCTATTGGTGGACCAACAATTATTAACGCTGTAGGTCTTCCTTATTCTACAGTAAGAGCTTATGTAATGAAAAAAGATGAAAATGGAGTTCAAATATTTAATGCTGCTACAGGATATCAAGATAGAGAGTTAAAAGATTTAGGAGTTGGAAACCCTCCTTACTTAATGGGATTAAGCAATACACTCACCTATAAAAAATTTAGTATAACAATTGATATTGATTCTAAATTTGGCGCAGTTGGTTATAGTAACTTAATGCAATATGCAACTAGATTTGGGTTAACTCCAATTACGCTACCTGGTAGAGACGCAGGTGCAGCTGGTTTAACGGTGTCTGGAGTAGATCAAAAAGGAAATCCTTACACAAAACAATGGGCTCAGGTTGATTTGGATACTTATTACAATAACGTGGGTAGTGCCTATCCAGGACAATTTGTATATAAAACTGATTTCGCAAAATTGAGAAGAATGGTTATTAGGTACAACCTTCCCACCAATACATTTAAGTTTATAAAATTACAATCAGCTTCTATTGGAATTACAGGTCTGAATTTAGCAATTTTATATCAAAACAAACTTGTTAAAGAAGCAGGTATAGATCCTGAAATTCAACAGACTGTTGGAAATGCGCAAGGTAGTCAAGGGGTAGCGATGCCAACTACAAGAAACATTGGCTTTACATTGAATTTAAAATTCTAATCATAATAACTTAAAAAAATGAAAAATATATTTTCCAAAATCACATATTCAGCAGTAATAGTAGTTTTGATATTCTGCATGTATTCTTGTAAAAAGGGTAGTTTAACTGATCTGAATTTGAATCCAGATGCTATTACTTATTTGGAACCTAATTATTCTTTTACTGCTGCAGCAATTGGTAGTGTTCCTGGTCAAAATTACACTGCCTTGGGTCAGGGCTTACAATATTTTAGTACTTACAAAGAAGTTCCTGCTGCTGGAGATAAATTTTATAATTTTAACGGAACGGTTGGCTCTTTTGCAATCTATAACAATCAATGGAATAGATTGCTTCAATTGGAAAACAAATTGACTGGTTCAGAAAACATTAATAAAAAAGCAGCATGTGAAATATTAAGAATACTGGCTTTCCATCAACAAACAGATTTGATGGGTGATATGCCTTATACGGAAGCTATGCAAGGATTAAGCAATTTAAAACCCAAATATGATACACAAAAAAGTATTTATTTGGCTATGCTTACTCAATTAGATGCAGCATTAACTTCTATGGATGAAACCAAACCAAATGTTTTTGGAACAGCCGATCCTTATTTTAAAGGTGATGTTGCAAAATGGAAAAAATTTGGTTACACTTTAATGTTACGTTTAGGAATGAGAATGTCTGATGTTGAAACTGCTACTGCAAAAACTTGGGTTGAAAAATCAGTAGCCGGTGGTGTCATGAAAGATTTTGCAGATATCGCATACATAAAATATGCAAATGTAACTGGACAAACGAATCCTAGAGTTCAATTTATGTTTGATGGCAACTACAATAGTCCAGGTGGCGACAATGTAGAAGGTGGAAAATGGTCAGCCACTTTTATTGATTATTTAAAGTCAACCAACGATCCAAGATTGCCTGTAGTTTCAGTAGTTTGGGTTCCATCTGGTACTACTTATACAGCAAATAATACACCCGCTTTACAACGTGGTATGGTAAGTGGAAGTATCAATACCAAACCTGCCGACTTTGATACTTACTCGGAGCCTTCATTATTATATTTAAATCTTGCTTCTCCTACTATTACTATGGGGCCAGCTGAAGCCTATCTATTACTAGCTGAAGCAGCATTAAAAGGTTATTCTGTAGGAACAACTGCAGGAGCTGCTTACAATAATGGCGTTAGAGCAGCTATGTCACAATGGGCATTGTGGCCAACTATAGGTATACATTCTGGTGTGATTGCAACTTCAGCAGTAGATGCTTATCTAGCCGCTAATCCATACTTGTCTGCAGGCACACCTGATCAACAATTAGAACAAATTGCTACCCAAAAATGGGTTTCAATGTTGGGTGATGACTATGAAGTATATTCAAGTTGGAGGAAAAATAAATACCCTGTTTTCAATTATGCCAATTGGAAATCTACAAGTGGAGCATTGGTTTCATATCCTGGTAACGTAACAGCTGGAAAAATGTGGAGAAGATTCTCTTTACCAACAGATGAGCGAAACGTTAATACTACAAATTACAATGAAGCCATAAAGAGACAAGGTTTCACTGATGAGACTATTGATTTACTTCAAGGAAGAATGTGGTGGGATATAGGACCTAAAACTGGTCAAAAATGACCATAAAAAATCCTAATTTTTGAAAAGTAAAAATATTCTTATTTCATAAAGGAAAGTTTTAGTGAATACTAATTCCTTCTTTTTATTTATCACCTATAAAAATTTAATAATGAAAAGAAGAGAATTATTAAAATATGCAGCAGTGCTTCCTATTGGAACAGACATTGCAACATATTTGATTGCACCTGCAGGTGTAACAAAAACAACTACTGCAAAACGAGACTTAATCAAAGAATTAGGTCTACGTAGTTTTATAAATGCAGCAGGAACTTACACTGCAATGACTGCTTCTTTAATGCATGATGAAGTAATTGAAACAATTAAAGAAGCAGGAAAATATTTTGTAATGCTAGATGATGTACAAGACAAAGTAGGTGAAAAAATTGCAGAATTATGTCATGCCGAAGCAGCAACTGTAACCGCTGGTTGTTGGAGTGCCTTAGTATTAGGTACAGCAGGAGTGTTAACTGGAATGGATATGAAAAAAGTATCACAACTTCCCAATGTAACTGGCATGAAATCAGAAGTGATTGTTCAAAAAGGTCATAACACAGGATACGTTCATGCCCTAACAAATACTGGTGCAAGTATCGTTGAAATTGAAACTTTGGATGAATTGGAAAATGCAATTAATGATAAAACTGCTATGATGTGGTTTTTAAATTGCAATGCTCCTTTTGGAAAAATAATGCACGAAGAATGGGTGGCAGTTGCAAAAAAACATAAAATACCCACTATGATAGATATGGCTGCAGATGTACCGCCTGCCAGCAATCTTTGGAAATACAATGAATTGGGGTTTGATTTGGTATGTGTATCAGGTGGTAAAGCCATGAAAGGACCACAAAGTGCTGGAATTTTAATGGGTAAAAAAGAGTTAATTGCAGCAGCTCGTTTAAGTGCTCCGCCAAGAGGTGGTAATATTGGAAGAGGAATGAAAGTAAATAAAGAAGAAATTTTAGGTATGTATGTAGCTGTTGAAAAATACATCAATATGGATCACGATGCAGAATTAAAAGCTTGGGAAGCCAAAATTGATGTTATCAAATCCGCAGCCTCTACCGTAAATGGCGTAATTACTGAAATAACAGTTCCTCCTATTGCAAACCATACACCTACTCTATCTATTACTTGGGATGTAGCAAAAGTAAAAATTGACAATAAAGATTTAGTCGTAAAATTAAGAAACGGTTCTCCCTCCATTGAAGTAATGCCCAATAAAACTGGAATAAACATCACTGTGTTTATGTTAAGAGATGGTGAAGAGAAAATTGTTGCAAAACGAATTAAAGAAGAACTTGCGATAGTCGCTTCCTAATTTTTTAAAAATTTAAAAATGAAAAAATACTTAGTACTCTTAGTTGCATTAATTATTACATCTTCAATATTACAAGCTCAAGTATACAACTTAGTCATTAAAGGAGGTCAAGTAATAGATCCCAAAAATGGCATCAATGAAATAATGGATGTAGCAGTGTTAGAAGGAAAAATTGCAAGAATAGCAAAAAATATTGACACAACAAATGCAAAGCAAGTAATAAATGCTAAAGGTTTAATTGTGTCACCAGGATTAATTGATATTCACGGACACGTTTTTGCAGGTACGCAACTTGACCGAGGTTTAAGCGATGGCAATAATGCCTTAATGCCAGATGGCTTTACTTTTAGAGTTGGTGTAACTACAATTGTTGATTGTGGTGGTGCAGGCTGGAAAAGTTTTCCTACATTCAAAAAAAATATAATTGATGTTGCTCAAACAAGGGTTTTATCTTTCTTAAACATTGTTGGCGAAGGAATGCGCGGTGGTGCTTATGAACAAGATTCAAGAGACATGGATCCTAAAATGGCTGCGTTTGTTGCTAAACAAAATAAAAATGATATCGTTGGTTTTAAAGTGGCACATTATGAAAATGCAGAATGGACTCCTGTAAACAATGCAGTTGAGGCCGGTAAATTATCAGATATGCCTGTAATTGTTGATTTTGGTGGATCTGATACGCATGCCCCTTTATCCATTGAAGAATTATTTTTTAAACATTTGAGACCAGGTGATATTTATACACATACTTTTACCGAGTTAAAAAGAAGAGATCCAATAGTTGATTTTTCAACACGTCAATTGAAACCATTTATTAAAAATGCACAAGCAAGAGGTATTATTTTTGACGTTGGATTTGGTGGTGCAAGTTTTGCGTTTAGTCAAGCATTGCCAGCCACCAAAGCAGGATTTTTCCCAAATACGATTAGTACAGATTTACATACTGGAAGTATGAATAATGCGATGAAAGATATGCTCAATGTTATGTCTATATTTATGACAATGGGCATGGATTTGCCTGCCATTATCAAAGCTAGTACATGGACTCCAGCTAAAGTCATAAAAAGAGAAGAGTTAGGCAATTTATCTGTAGGAAGTGGTGCTGATATTGCCATTATTGGTATTCGCGAAGGCAATTTTGGATTCTTCGATATTTTGGGATTCAGAGTTGAAGGCAAGAAAAAATTTGAATGCCAAATAACCGTCAGAAATGGTAAAGTGGTTTATGACTTAAATGGATTAACCACTCCTTTGAATATACCCAAAAATTAAGTAAAATATCGTAGATTTTATTGATTTTTGCGGAAAGCATTTTGCTCGATGCAATAATAATTAGTCCACATTCTTTACAAACTCCTATTCCTTTTGTTCAAATGAAAGGAATGGATGTTTTGTGTGCCCAAAATTCAGGTGTTTACAAAATAGTTCAAATGGCTCAGTTAACTTTATGGGTGGTAATCATTTATTTAGTTAGCAAATGAATTTACATTTCAGTGAATGCCCAAAATAATCATAAAACTGAGTTTTAGGTTTTAAATCCTGATTTTGATAAATGAAAATCAATGACTTAAGTTAAATAGTGCTTTCTTTTTTGTTTCTGCTTTAAGTATTTGTTAGTTCTTTAAATTGATAAAATAAAATTAAAACTACCTACTCTACAAATAATGAATTTCAATCTATTGATATAGTAAGATAAAAAGAATTTGAATAGTAATTTTTATAACTGGTCAATCAACTGATTCATAATTTCTTTCCAGTAATTTGGATTGTAATTGAGGTCTGCATTACCAAAGCGTACTATAATAATGTTCTTTTTTGGATAGATGTACAGCAACTGACCATATAAACCGATTGGGTAAAAACTATTATAGGCGGCAGGTCCAATTCCCAAATTGTATCCATAAGAAATTTTACCACCATTAACTGTTGTACTGGTTATGCTTTCCTCAATCCAATGTTTTGGTATAATTTGCTTTCCATTCCAGTTTCCTTTATTTAGTAACAGCCTTGCAAATTTTGCAAAATCAAGTGTACGTGCATTTAAACAACAAAATGCTTTTTCAATTGCAGCACTATCTTTTCTATCTGTACTCCACAATGCCGGTGCTTCTGTTCCAATTTGTGACCATATCTTTTTTTGTAAATAATTGCTAACAGTGTTGCCTGTTGTTCGTTCAATAATCAAAGCAAGCAGCGACGGACCGGTTAATTTCATCAGGTATTTCCGTAATTTTTTTAAAATAGAAAATTGCAGAATCTGGAGCTTGCATTATTGTTCGGTAAGGAAAGCGTTTAGCATCTTTTTCATCGGGCAAATTGTAAAAAACAGGTTTTATTAATTTACAGGAAAAAAGCATTATTGCTCCAACATAAATGAAAGTTATCGTAAGAAATATTCTCATTTTATAAAATAGTAACTTTTTTAAAATTGATTTTTTATAAATACAACTAATTAGTGCTATAAGTTGAGGGAGCAGTAAACCACCAATTTTTCAACAATTTGGGGAAGAAACCTTCACCACCCTACTGAATGGTAAATTGCGTAATTTGCCTCAACTAAAATTCGCAAGGTAATCCAATAAACACAAACACTAAGGTACAAAATTGACGGTTATCTTAAAGCAAATATTTCAGATACATTAATACCATTATTACTAAGCATACCCGGCGAGTAATATTTAGATATATAAATCTCAATAAGATTCACGTAAGCAT
>Ga0114962_10002442_pt1 | contig 15493 bp, 25 predicted proteins | sample C_130820_MF_Meta_FD_87017 | JGI IMG/M metagenome (GOLD analysis project Ga0114962, IMG submission 87017) | Freshwater microbial communities from Lake Croche, Canada to study carbon cycling - C_130820_MF_MetaG | ecosystem: Environmental > Aquatic > Freshwater > Lake | place: Lake Croche, Canada...
CCTCTGCCTTCTCCTTGAATAATAAATACGCATTTCATAAATCAATTAATTTTATTTCTCCATTTTCAAATTCTACAACTGCATGGAATTCATCTTCCTGCCAAGAACCGCAATTTAAATATCTTATATCTTCAATCATTTTATCTGCTGGAGTGTGGATGTGTCCGCAGACTACAATTTCAGCGGCATTTGTCCTTGCAGATTGAATTACACAATCTTCAAATTTATTTACAAAGTTGAGAGCGGCTTTTGTTTTTTGTTTAACTATTTTTGCTAAACTGTATGTTCTTCCAAATTTGCGGAGAATTTTATTGATGTTTGTATTCCAATCAATAATCCAGTTATAAAGATATGAACCAAAATACTGCAACCATTTTGCATATTTGATTATACCATCAAATTGGTCGCCATGAAGAACCAAGCAAACTTTACTGTTTGCTGTTATATGAAGATGCTGCCTTACTACTTTAATATTTCCAAATTCAAGATTTTCAAAATGAGAAAGAAAATCATCGTGATTGCCAATTATTAAATAAACATTTGTGCCATGACGACTTTTGCGTAGAATTTTTTGAATAAGCGTGTTGAATTCTGGTTTCCAACGCCATTTATTTTTTAATTCCCATCCATCAATAAAATCACCAACTATAAATAAATTTTCGCACTCAGTATCTTTTAAAAAAGATAATAACTTATTTATATTAGAATTCCTGCTTCCAATGTGGGTATCGGAAATAAATACGCTTTTATATTTCATTCTAACTAAGAATACACCCTTATTTGGCAAGGGATTGTTAAAGTTTGGAGTCTTTGTTAGATAAAAATTACTCGTTGTCAAGTACTTTTATTGAACCAATGTATCCATTACCTTCTGTTTTGGTGGCAGAACAAAAAACTCTATAAACTCTTCCTTCAATATCAATAATTCTGTATGTATCTTCTGCATCAATGCCATCTTTGACGCAAAGTTCCCAGTTGTGCACTACTCTTTCTCTATCTTCTGGATGAATGATATTTTTCCAACCATTGCCCAATATAAAACCCATGTCTCTTTGAACTAATTTTAAATAATTAACATTTGCCCAAATACATTTTCCGTTTGTGTCGCTTTCAAAAACTGAGGCAGCTTGATTGTCCAATATCCATCTTTGTCTGTAAAATATCTTTTCGGTAAGTTTGTTATTTATAATAAGGTTTTCATCTACTTTGTCCATTCGTTTGTCCAACGAATTTATCTTGTCTTTTATTGAAGAGCCATGATTGGGGGTGATTTCTTCAAAGATTTTTTCTACCTTGGTGTGAATTTCTTCAACTCTGGCATTTTTTTCTCTTATTTTTAATATTATCTTTCTTAGATATTTAGATAAAAAACCTAAAAAAGCAACAATCGCTGTCAAAATAGAGATTGTATAATAAATTTTATTAGAATTATCAAGTAGGAAATTTTCCATATTCCCTCTTTATTACACAAAACAAGGGCGGATATGCTTGATTATTGACCGTTTTTGCGCCAACGATTCATTTTAGCAAAATTAGAGAGTGCTTCAAGAGTAATAAAGCAATTTGTTTTATTATCTGTCACTCCATAGTCTTTTTTTATGGGTGGTATAATTTTATTGCCGTAAATATCAATCAAAGAATTGTATCTGTCCCTTGCATGTTCAGAAATTATGGCGTAAGTTATTAAATTATTTGTTGTCCAACCAATGAAACCACTGTTTCTTTCTCCATTATCAAATGAAGCCCCAGTTGACACAACTTGAACTGGCGTAACTGTGCTAACGCACCCAATGCTTAAAAACATAGTTGCACACAGCAACAAAACATATTTATTCACTAAGTTCATTTTGCATTTCCTTTGTATCTCTTTTTTCAATAGCTTTATTTGTTTTATCTACTTGTATTACTTCTTCTTTGCCTTTTTGGGCAGATTTGACATCCGCCGCATTATTTGCATTGGAGCGTCCAACAATATAGTTAAATACTCCAGTTATTGCAGTAAATATTCCAGATAAAAAGCCCATAACAGTTTATTTTGTTGGGGAAGGAATTGTATTGGGCGTGGTTGTATTTGTATTATTTGACGTTGGTGCAGTCAAATTTACGGCATCTTGTAAACCCAAAGCAAGACCAGTAAGCACAGGGATTGTATAAGGACTTTGTGCGTCAAGTTTATTTGCCACCAACTTACCAAAAAAGTCTTGATAAAGCGAAAGGGCATCTGCAATACTCATTGAGACTGTAGAATTGCCCGTCAAGCCGTCGAGAGATGCTTGAATATTGGTAGGGTTATAATTTCCTGCGGCAATAATTGCGCCAATTCCTGCTGCTGAAAGCTGAAAGTATTCTCTAGTTTTGGGGTCGTGTCTAATTTCAGCCATTGCTCCCAATTTAGCAGCAATACGAACTGCATTGCCTGTGGCGGCAGGGTCAACATGAACTCCAGCAACAGCAACTTGTCCGCTTGGATTTGAGGCTGTAACGCAGCCATTTAAAAGACCAGCCAATGTAATTCCAATAATTATTAAAAACTTTTTCATATACTTATTATAGAGTTAAAATTTATTCCTTTTAAATAAATTATGATTTTTTAGGATTCTGCCCAAAGTAGAAACCAACAATCAATCCGGCTAATGTATATAAGGGTTCTTTAATATCTATCTTTAATCCAGACATTAAGCAGATTGTTGCCACGACACCCATTGCAATCCATCCTCGAATTGTTACTCCAAAAAGGGAAGAGTTATCATTCGTTGGTGGAATTTCCTTATTTGGCTCCACTTCGTTCAATTTTGGCTTATCTTCTTCATTCATAAAAGTACTTACACGCAAATAAAATAATAAAAATATCATTTTCTGTGTAATATAATTTAGTATGTCAATAGAAGTAAAACTTTTTGAGGATCCTAGTTATGATGAATGGAGAAAAAAATATTGGGAAGAAAAAACTAAAAACCCTGACCTTGTCCAAAAGATGTCAGAGGTTATCAATTCGTCAGTTGATACAGTCATTAAAGAAAGGGATAAAGGTCAAGAAGTTGAAGACTTTTTTAAAGCGCAAATTCAAATCTCTAAAGACGTTCTTCCGCCACAAACTCAAGGGTCGTTAGTTCAATTATTTGACCAACAATATCACAGAGTGGAAGATTTTGCAAAAAAATCTGAAGATTTCGATAAAAAAGACGAAAGTTTTAAGAAAAAAGAAGATGAAATGACTTCTACTACGCCAGAAGCATTTATTAAAGTTTATCCATATGGAAACCCTGTCCCACAAAGTGCTGCTATGAAGCCTACTTCAGACATTCACAAACAAGAAGTTGATTTTGCTTCTGTTGAATACAAAGACCAAAACAAACTTTCAAGAATTAAACAACGTGCAAATGATAAATTTGGCGAAAAGAACTCTTATGTTAAAAACTTGTGGGTTTTAAAAACTTACAAAGATGAGGGCGGAGGTCTTGATTATCATGGCGAAAAGCCAAAATCAAAAGAAATAAAGAAACAAGTTTCTGGAGAAGAAGTCAGTCCTTATTGTGGTGACCAAGCTTATCCACAAGGCGAAATTGGCACTCTGATGCTTGATGTTAAAGGTGGTACATCTCAATGGGTTGGTGACCATTATTTGCCAAAACAAACCCAAGATAACAAAGATAAGTTTACTCCTCCCCAAATTCAGCTTTCAAGCGGTTGGGAAGCCAAACTTTTTGATGATGGTGGTATGCAAGATAGTTTTCAAAGTGAATTTATGTGTAATAAACAAGAGACTAATTTTGCATCAACAAATGTTGGCGAGTTAATTGAAAAAGTTTTAAAAAATTTAAATAAATAATAATATGAAACACGAAGTTGATATATCTGCTGCTATTGCAGCCACTAAAGAGAAAAAGGTATTAAACAAGCCTTTTAGAACTCCAAGTGGTCCTAAAAAATTTGCCGTTTATGTAAAAAACGACAAGGGAAACATTGTTAAAGTTACTTTTGGTGACCCAAACATGGAAATCAAGCGTGACAATCCAGAACGCCAAAAGAGCTATCGTGCCCGTCATCATTGCGAAACTCCTGGACCAAAATGGAAAGCTAACTATTGGTCTTGCAAAATGTGGAGTTCAAAGCCTGTTAGCCAAATTACAAGTGCTGCTTCTGAGACCCAAAATTATATGTTCTTTGGTAATCTTAAGACTATCAAACATGCTATTGATGGTATACTTGCTATGAATGAGCAGAGTGTTGACGCTGCCATATCTGATGGTCATGATTGGGCAAATGATCATATGACAGAAGCAAGGACACAAATTGAACAAGTTTATCACTTTTTATCCAATAAGTTTTCTGGTGATGCTGTTGCTTCAAGTAATGAACCACATACTGCTACCCCTGTAAAAAGAGATGTTGCTGGCTTAAATGACGAGCAGAATAAATTAGCAAGAGTTAATCCCCCAACTGACCCAAGCGTTCAAGAAGTTCCCCTTAGATTAAAGGGTTTATCTGATTATTATTATGAACAACCAGTGTTGGTTGATCCAAATGAAGACTGGGATGGCTATACATGGTATTCTGAAGATGACATTCTTAAATCAATGCCTGATTTACGCAATGTTGAACCTTGCTATGACGACGAGATTGCTTACCATTCTGGAAAAGAATATCCTTATGATGCAAAAGTTAATCCTCTTAGAGAAGGCGAGTTAAAAGATAGGTTCTAACAAATAACAAAAAAAGAACCCGCTAGAGCAATCTAGCGGGTTTTTTGTTTTAATTATTAATTAAAGGATAATCTTTGGCTTCTCAAACTTGTCTCCGCACTTAAAGCAAATCAATACCCCCAATTGGGCATATTCTTCTTTGCCAGTGGGCGACATGATTGGAGAAACCTTCTTTAATGAAGTGGCAGGTATGAAATGCTTGCATCCACAAGCGCAAGCTACATCTTCTGCATTAGAAAGGATTGTTTCGAGGTCTAGGTCTTTGTTTTGATTCATTTTTATATTATGGAACAATTTCTATCTTTTGTCAAGTTATTTTTTTACTCTGCGATAGTTCTTTTTCCATATCTGCTCAGACATGATATCTGCTAGTTTAGTAATCTGACCCTCTCTCAAATCGGGCAAAAAACAATGAAGCATCTCATGTATCAATGTATTAAGATACTCTTTGCTACTTTGGTTCTTCTCAATCTCTATCTCAAAATCCTCTTGATAAGCAAAACCAAGGGCATTTTGGCTAGACAAGTCAGCTTCTTTGATATTTGGTTTTTTAATTATGCATTTAGTGATTGGCATCACTATAATTTACACCATTAAGGCTTCATAGGAGTGATAAAATCAACAACTTTACAAAAACATTTAAATAAAAAATCTAATGGTCTAGCTATAATTAGAAATACAGCTTTAATTACATAATAATAAGGTATATAAAAATACCTAAACCATTTTGAAGAAGTTACTTTTTCAATCTTTAGGAGCTTCTCCTTATACTCCTCAAAACCCCTCTCGTATTCCTCGCGTGGTTGAATTTTAAATTCAATTAAATCTGACTCTGATAATAGACCTTTATAGAATAAGGCTTTAAAAGAAACAATATAATTATCTCCATCAGGGAGCGGATTGATTATTGTTGTATTAAAACTTACCTCCCCAGTAAACTCTTGCTTTTTAAGCTTACAATTACCCTCTGCATCTTCTTCAAAATACAAAAGGTCATTTGATATGCTAAACTTGCAATCAAAAGCTGGTAGACCAATACAAAACCACGTTTGTTCTTGCCAATCAATTTTTTCTACAATGTCTAGGACTTCTTTTGGAAAGTCTAACTTGTGGACATCTTCAATTACCAAAGAGTTCAATGTTTGATTGGTGTGCATGAGATTGTATAATTTTCTTTAACTTTTTTTTTGCATAAAACATTCTTGTTCTTACTGAGCTAACGGGTATTTGCAATGTGTCTGCAATTTCCTGACAAGAGCTGCAATTATTGAGCATCAATTTGATTACTTGCTGATGATTGTCGCTCAACTTAAGCAATGCTTCATGTATTATATGAGAAATATCGTTCAACTTTTCATTTTTAATAACCTCTGGTTCAACCCAAGAAAAGGAGTAGTTTTTTAAAGCAAAGTCTGAGTCGGGAAGTTCTTTGCTAGAGTCTCTCTTGGAGAAGAGGGCTTTAGCTTCATTTTTGGCAATAGAGACAAACCAAGTATCAAATGCGCACTTCTCTTGGAAAGAAGAGAGGTTTTTGAACGCTTTTATTGCTGCGTTTTGAAGAATATCATCTGCGTCAGATGCGCTCATTTTAAATTTACCAAGCAAATATAGCTTTGCTTTATCAATTGCCTGTTGAATTTTTTGCTCAAAATTTTCTTGTGTCATTAAAATACATAATAACACAAATTCATTTATTTGTCAAGCTTTTATTCAAAATAGCACATCTTTTGCCAATCTGGAATATTATTATCTATTGAGTAAATGATTCTTGCAATTGAGTCACAAGACTCTATTCCAAACATTGAGGAGGCGGAGGCAACATCTTCTTTCCATATATAATCATTGCCATAATTAACTTGAACTGCGCCTTCTTGAATTTTTACTATAATTGGGCGAACTGCTACGCCACAGCTAATGATAGAAGATATTGGAGTTTTAAAAGCGTCAGATATGAATCTTAACTCTTGAACAAGACCAACAGTTATCATAGTTCTTGAACAAGCTCTTTAAGCACTTCCAAATGAAAGCAAGTAGCGCTTTTCCCAACTGTTTTATGCGTTGGGTCAACTTTCTTTTTTAAAGATTGAAACTCTTTGTCTTGCAAAGATTCAAGATAAATAATATCATCTAGCAAATTTAATATTGTTTCTTTTTTGTTCATATTACTTAATTATAAAGTCTAAGGATTTATTTTTACTAATTAATTTTTTCTTATATTTAACTGCGCTTTCTTTGCCTTCTTTTGTTCTGGGGAAAGCTCCGTAGGTATGTTTATTTTTTTTGTTTAAAATTAGATAAAATTGCTTTTTTTTCATTTTCGACTTCCTTTTTGTATTTATTTAGAAACTTATCCATTTCAAGATTTTCGTTGCCAATCTTTTTTATAAGAACATTTAGCTCTTTTTCAATTCTGTCGGCATCATCTCGTATCCCGTTATTAACCGCTTCTTCTAGCTCTCCAGTCTTTTTTAAGATTTCTTTTTCTAAGAAAGATACTGAACTTAAGATAATCATTGCATCCGAAAGCATTTGCGATTTTAAATCGGGGGCTTTTTGTTTCATTTTTATTTATTATTAGAGAAGATAAAAAGGTAAGTAATTCAAATTAACTGAAAAACTCAATCATCTGTTCGCGGGAAAAGGTATTTTTTGCGTAGTTGACGGACAGACACACAAACTCAACATTTCCTTGGACATAGCCTTTAGAAGAATCTATGCGGTCAAGGGAGGCTTTTATTGGACTTGATTTTTTATTTTTATCTATCGTATTTCTTGGAAGATCCATTTGTTTTCTAGTGTAAGGGCATATTCCCGATTGATAATCCCACAATTTTTTTAAATATTCAAGTGTGATATTTGTCTTACCATAGTTACTTGTTCTTTCTTTGGAATTGGCTTGACTTATATAGGTTTTAAATGGGCTAAATTGATCTTGGCGATTGTCAGATTTAAGAAAGGCCGGATTTCCTTTTCTTGGGCTAATTTTATTGCCGTGCTTACAAGAGCAAGCTCTTCCACAAAACATTTTCTTGTTATTCTTTAAAGAACGGTTGTATTCTTTAATTGGCCTATTAAATTCTTTCTCACAGTTATTGCACTTTACCTTTATAGTTTTCATATTCCCATTATAAGATAAGAATGGTGGAAACGATAAGATAAATTGGTGGAGATGACGAGGAGCTGCCCCTCGTGTCCAATCACAAAATCAAATAAAACACTACAAGTTTATCAATTTTATATCTTGAAAATGGTTATCACAATTGCAAATTTCACCAAATTCTAGTTCATTCATTTTGAATATCAGTTAAACGAACAAATACACTGTTTTTTCCTCGCTAATATCGTTTGTTCTCTATAGCGAGAATCAAGAGACAAACGGGTAGCCAACAATTAGGCTACAGCAGCCACTTCTCTGCCCATAACGGGCACAAAAGCGAGCGATTTCAATGCGTTAGCAGTTGAGTTTTGATAGATACTTAAAGTGGCCAACTATCATCCACTACTTGCTTTCTACTCTCATTTGAGAATGTCGAATCTACGCATCCCCATAAATTATAATACACTACAAATCTTTTACAAAATTAAATTCTAATTGCTGATACATATTAGACCTTTGTTACTTCGCAAGCTCCACTAGCGCAAGCAGCTTCTGCTCCATGAGATGTTGCGTCGTCATTTTCTTCTAGCTTTTTGTAATCAACTTTAGTCCACGCCTTTAACAAGGCATCAAATTTAACTTCATCTTCAGGAGTCAAGACAGCTTCCATAGGAGCCTGCTGGTAAATCTTGTCTCCAGACTGCGGAAGTAAAGACACAGCAGTAAAGTCTTTTTGATTATCAAATAAGAATTTTGTGACCTCATCCCACTCTTCATCCTTGACCATTACGGTGCAGCTAACGCTATGGTTAAGAGGCTTTTTATTTGCTTCTGTTGTTCCAGAATTTACCCAATTCTCTTGAGTCAATTTAATTAATTTTAAATGTTCAATAGCGGTTAAATCGCTTTTAATATTTGCTTTGTCAGAAATGATGATTGGAAATGTAATAACATCATCTGTTTTGTTTGCGCTCCAAACGCTTTCTTCACAAGCGTGTTCATTAAACATCTTGAAGAAATTATAGACGTTATCCTCTTTATTAACTTGAATGCGGCGAAAATACTTTCTAGCATGATGAGGGTGAATGCCAGAAGCAGCAGACAATACAATTGAATTTGTTCCCTCTGGCTTGATGCAAGTAACACGGGCAGCTTGATTGATGCCAATTTTCTTTGCCCACTCTTTATTTGTTTCCACAGCAACTTTTGCAGCTTCTTTTTGATTCTTAGCGTTAAACAAGATGTCTGGATTGTCCATCATGCCAGTAATAGAAACTCCGAGCAGTGATTCTTCTTGAGTTAACTCTTCTGAGGTATGCCCCAAATATGGGAAAGTTGTATAAGCTGCTTGCAAGGTTCCAATTAATGATGCCGCCCAAGAAGCATCCTTAAACTCCTGCAATGTTGTAGTTTTTGCTCCATTAATAGAAGTCAAATTACAAAATTGAAAACCACAGCGACCATCACTAGTCATTGGAATAAAGGAAATTTCAAAACACGGATTCAAAAGCTGCTTCTCATCCACAACATACAAAAATCCTGGTTCTCCAAACTGTTTTGTCTTTTCAATTAAATCATTAAATTCTTTATACGATGTCTTGCCACGAATAATGATTGCAGAATTGTTGCTTCTGCCTCTTTGAGGATTCTCTTCAAACCACTTGCCAGTTTTTGCGTTCATCATGTCAGAGTCAGTTGCTTCAAAAATTACGCTACAAGCAGAGCGACGAATTCCACCACTCAAAACAGCATCAGCGCAGTGCATCAAAATATCATAAGCATTAACAGTCTTTAATCTATTTTGACCATTGTCTTCAATAATTTTATCTAACATCGCCTTGACTTTCTTGTGGCAATTCTTTAACCCTTTATAACCAGGAGCTTTGCCGCCACCAGTCTTTAACTTTGTCCCCTTTGCACGAATACGGCTATAATCAAAAACAATCTTGCGTCCAGAGTAGGGGGTATTTTTAAAATAACAATTCATCAATGCTTCAATTGAATCACCCCAGCCTTCAATACTGTCTTGAACAACATAAGTTATAACTGTTCCAGTTTTGTCATTTGTACTGACCAAATCTGGAAGGCGATTCAAAAAGAAATTAGTGATACCAAAGCCAACTCCAGTGCCACAAAGCAAAGTATAAAAAGACTCTGCAAACGAACGAAGAGAATCAATGTGGCGTACTGCGCAATTAAAAATTCTTCCATTGTGGGCTTCAACAGCTTTACCGCCAAATTGCATGGAGCGCATTGAAGGTGTAATCTTCTTTTCTCTAACAAAATTAAATGCTTGAACAATTTGAGCCTTATCTTTATCAGATAGATTGTTAAATTTCTTTAGGTGCATTTTTTCAACTCGGGAAACTGTTTCGTCCCAAGTCTCTCGACGCTTCTTTTTTTCGTCGTATCTGGCATACTTTGTGGTAAAAGTAAAGTTGGCCATTTCTTCTAATCCATTAAAGGTTTGTTTTTCCATGCTCATAAATTCAATATTCTAATAGTACAATACTTTCTTTGTATTGCAAGTTATTTCTGTGGTAAATGTAAATACATTTTTTTAAGGCGGGTAACTTAAAAAATCACCAAATATAATTTTTTTTGCATTTAGTATATTTGATAGTGTAGGGAGGATGTCTGTCTTTTCGTTTCTTACCCAAAAGTTCCTGAAGTAATCTTCAGCCATATTTTTTCTATGTTGACGATTGCAGTTACAGCCACCAACAGTCATATTTCTTGCTTCTACAAGCGAGTCAAGTGGCTTTTGTTGTTTTTCAGGAAATTTATCTTTACTCTTTTCATACCAAGATACAAATTCATCTATATTTGTAAAATGAATCAATTCAATCCTTGGATTGGTATTCTCTTGTGTTTCCATAATAATCTTTGGCTTTGGATTTATTTTTTCCATTAATCTTTCTCTCAATTTGTCTGCTGAGACAATTGGAGAGTCATGAGACGCCATTATTGGTTCTTCTGGTGCGTTTTCATGTATTTCAACTAAACTTTTCGTAGGAACATTTAAATTTACATTCCTTTTCTCTTTTAAAAATCTTTCAAATACTATGTTACTCATACCATTTTTTTAAAAGGTATTTAAAATAAGCTATGCCAATCAATGAAAGTACTGTATTGACCCCAAAAAAGAACCATCCCCCAAATTCATTGGCAAAAAACAAAAATAGGAAGATATTTACCCAAACAGTTAAACATTCCTGACAAGCAAGTAAGTTAATAAAAAAGTTATTATATTTCATTAATAAAAAGTCTGTGTATTTTAATCCATTAAAAAGCTGCGCTTTTTCTTCAAACTCCTCATATTTTAAAAATTTTAATTTAAAAAGCTTTGCCCATTTAACAAATGCATCAGTTTCAAACAGAACATACATTGCCAAGACTATCCAAAATATAATTAAAATGTTATTCATAAACTATTATAAACTTTAAGCTTGACTTTTGTTGGAAAAATCAATACTATAAAGAAAAAGTATCAAACTACTTTTAAGCCATACGATAAAATAGCGTGAGGTTTTCTCCGAGTCGCCCCATCGCGGGTGCGGTATTTAAGCTTTAAATACACGCGACAAGAGGTTGTAAAGCTCCATTATTGAGATGGAAAACAAAAAAGGCTACGAGAAATCGTAGAAGCTGCCCACTGTGTCTTAACAGAGGGGACGGCAACGTAAATGGGTTTATCACCTTTCCTATCACCAAGTATTTGGTAGTTGCTGGTCTATTTTATAGACTCTCAGATGTCGTTAGGGTGGCTCCTAACATTAAAAAACAAAGCCCTCAAAGAAGACATTATATAAAGAATCCTCCATAGATTATTATTAATTTATGGGGGTATTCTTGTCTTATATTTGCTAAAGAATACATCATATCGTTAGGTTATTCGATAACGGAAAAATAATGCTGCCCCAATTTTTAATTCATTAATTTTATCGAGAGACTTTTTATAGAAAAATCTTGAATTATAATGAAATTTATATACTCTAAAGTTATATGAAGAAGATTATTGGATTATCTGGTGTTGCAGGATGTGGTAAAGATACCATGTACGCATTACTTAGTGCTAGAAATCCTAATGTTAAAAGGTTTGCTTTGGCTGACTCATTAAAACAAGAGATTGCCCCTTTATTAAAAGATTTATATGGAATAGATATATTTACTTGCTCAAGAGAAGATAAAAATTTAGTCAGGCAGATTCTAGTTGAGCATGGAAAGATTCGTAGAATTGCAACCAATGGTACTTATTGGACAAATAAGCTTACTCAAGATATCTTGGATTATGTTAATGCTGCCCCAGAAAATATCGCTGTTATAACTGATATTAGATATTCAGTTTATGAAGAGGATGAGATTTTTTGGCTTAAAAATAAAATGGGAGGCCACTTAGTTCATATTGCAATGATGTTGAATAAGGGTGAAAAATTACAACCGCCCAATAAAGATGAAGCAGAGAATGATCCTATTGTTAGAAAGAGTTCTGACTTGAGAATAATTTGGCCTAGAATACAGCCATTTTCTTTTAAAAATTTAAACTTACTTAATTATGCTGAAAAAGTCGAAAAGTTCATTACAGAATAAAACTGACATGCAGTTAGTTAGGGCAGTTAAAAACAAAGCCTCTAGTGAGGCATTTAATGAAATATCCGATAGGTATCAAGATATATTTTACAAGATTTGCCAAAAATACGCTCCGCCTCTTACAGCGTCTGGAGTTTTTTTACAAGATATATTTAATGAAAAAAATATAATCATTTTGCATTGTATCAATACCTTTGACCATACAAGAGGGGTAAAGCTATCTTCTTGGATTGGCAATTACGCAAGATATCTTTGCTTAAACTCTATTAATGCAAGAAGATTTATTGCGCCATGCACTGACGAAGATTTAAAAACAAAAATTGAAGAAAATCAAGCCAGTCAAGCATATTTTGAAAATAAAAACAATTTACAAGAGTGTAAAGATTATGTTTTTGACTTACTTGGTCAATTAAAAGATGAAAGAGTAAAAGAAATTTTTCAATACAGATATTTTAGCGACAAACGAATGATTTGGAACAAGATAGCTAAGAAGGTTAATAGCTCGCCTCAAACAGTAATGTCCCTGCATAAAAAAGGAATAATTTTAATAAGAAATAAAATGAAAAACTCTGAAAGTTTTTGCGATATTGTTTAAAAACTACTTGACATTTACTAGAAAAAAAACTATAATAAATCACTGCTTTAAATAGCAGAAATTAATTATACAAACTAAAATACAAACTATATGAGCGAAATAAATAATAGCGGTAAAGAGGCACAGATTGAAATCGGAGCCTTGTGGAAAAAGCAGGGAACAACCCAAAAGTTCCTTTCTGGAACCATTAAGCGTTCTGCACTCCCAGAGGGTAACGAGGATATTCAAGTTGTAGTCTTCTCCAATAAGTTCAAGAAGGCTGACAATCACCCCGATTTGAGAATTTATATCTCTAAGCCAAGGGCTGGAGCAGCACCAATTTCTACGGCAACTGCAAATCCAGTTGCTGCTTTAAAGACAAAGGTTGCACCAAAGCTTGAGGTAGAAGTAGCAGACGATGACGGAATTATCTAAATAATGAACTGGGGAGCGAGTTGAGTCTCGCTCCCCTTTATTCTTTTAAAATATGAAATTAGCTTTTAATTTACCAATAAACAGAGTGTCTTTCGGACAAGTGTCCACATTGTTGCTTAGAACCCTTTTTGATAACGAAAAGGCCGGTGGAGAAATTCATGACATCTACCTATTTCCTATTGGACAGGTCGACTTATCTAGTCAGAATTCACCACAAGATTTTCAAGAATGGCTTAAAGGTAAATTAGTCAATGCCGTAGAAAACTACAATAGAGATATTCCGATATTTAAGTTGTGGCATTTAAATGGTAGTATGGAAAGCTTTTCAAAAGACCAAAGGCTTTTAACTTTTTATGAATTGGATGAACCAACAAAGGTAGAACTTAATATTGCCAAGAATAATAAAACCTTCTTCTCTTCAAAATATTCATGCGATAACTTTAAAACAGCTGGAGTAGATTGCCAGTATATTCCACTTGGCTTTGATTCTTATAGTTTCAAGACTCTTAATAAAAAATATTTTAATGATGGAAGGGTTGTTTTTAACCTCTGTGGCAAATTTGAAAGAAGAAAAAATCATACCAAAGTTATCCAGTCTTGGATAAAGAAGTTTGGCAATAACCCAAAGTATGCTTTAAATTGCGCTTTATATAATCCATTTCTTAATGAAGAACAGAATCAGCAAGTTATTGGCGCAGCACTTGGAGGAAATAAACCATTTAATGTTAACTTCTTTCCATTAATGAATGAGAATGCTGTTTATAACGACTTTTTAAATAGTGCAGACATTATAATTGGAATGAGCGGAGGAGAAGGGTTTGGTCTACCAGAGTTCCAAAGTTGTGCCATTGGAAAACACGCCGTATTGTTAAATGCTCACTCTTATAAAGATTGGGCTACAGATAACATGGTCTCTTGGGTAAACCCATCTGGAAAGGTGCCAGCTTATGATGGAATGTTTTTTCACAAGGGGCAACCATTCAACCAAGGTAACATCTATGATTTTAATGAAGAGGAATTTATTGTAGCTTGTGAAAAGGCAATAATTAAAGTACAAGAAAACAAAGTTAATGAAATTGGTTTAACTTTACAAGAAACATTTTCTAAAGAAAAGTTTGCCAGCAATATTATTGATATATTAAAATAATGACTCCAGAAATAACAACTAGAAGCTTCTCAAATGACCAGTGGGTATTTGATAATGTCTTTTTTAACAACTCCTACAAAATAAAGGGAGAAAAAGATTCAGATAGAGTCTTTTTAGATATTGGCGCCCACGCTGGTTATTTTTCTTTCTGCGCTCTCACACTGGGCGCAAGAAAAGTCTATTCATTTGAGCCATTTGTAGATAGTTTTAAAATACTACTCCAAAACTGCTATAACGCTCATTTCGCTGGAAAGATCACTCCTTATCAATTAGGTGTCTATACCGAAAAGACGACTGGAAAATTTGGCGTACCTAAATTGGTTGATGGAATTTACTTTGATATGAGTGCTGTTGGATTAGCGACTTCTCAAGAAGAAGATTATTACCCCTGTTCTTGCGTAACATTAGATGATATATTAAGAGATTATTGCTATAATGAGAAAATTGATGTATTAAAAATAAATATTGGTTATGCAGAAAAAGAAATACTTCGTTCTTCTAGCCTTCTAGTTGAGAATGTCAAGTCTATTTGCGGGGAAGCAGAAATGACAGAAGAAGAACACTTGGATTTTAAAAAAGAAATGGGAGTAAAAGGATTCATTCACGCATTTTCACTTCCAGAAAAAGGCGGAAGAATTGCTTTTTGGCTTTCTTCAGTCCCACTTAGTGACAACTATTCAATATAATTATGCCAATCTATCTTTTTCAACACCCAAAGACTGGGAAGACCATTGAAGTCGTCCAATTAATGAGCGAAGAACATATTTATATTGACAAGGATGGATTGAAATGGGACAGAGTTTTTACAAAGCCTCAAGCATCATTAGATACAAAGATAGGGACTCACGACCCAAGAGAATTCGTCAACAAAACTAAAACAAAAAACTATTCAATTGGTCAAATGTGGGACATGAGCGCAGAATTATCTGAAAAAAGAGGTGGCTCAA
>Ga0114962_10002443_pt1 | contig 15491 bp, 10 predicted proteins | sample C_130820_MF_Meta_FD_87017 | JGI IMG/M metagenome (GOLD analysis project Ga0114962, IMG submission 87017) | Freshwater microbial communities from Lake Croche, Canada to study carbon cycling - C_130820_MF_MetaG | ecosystem: Environmental > Aquatic > Freshwater > Lake | place: Lake Croche, Canada...
AGGTAAGAGGTAAGAGGTAAGAGGTAAGAGGTAAGAGGTAAGTTAAAAATTCTTTTTTATCTTCCATTGCTAACTTGTCTAAGTAAATGTATAAATTTTATACACTCTTTTTTTACTTGACACATTTTAATGAATAGTCTCTCTCGTTTTACATTTTACGTCTTACATCATACATCATTTCCACTCTTCTCTTTTCCCGTTTTCTCTCTTCTATGAAATAGTAGCAATAACCGTCTCACCTCCTACAGGTTTATCACCAATATTTACGCAAATTTTAGCATCTAGTGGAAGATAAATATCGATTCTACTACCAAATTTAATGAAGCCGAATTCTGTGCCTTGTGTCACCGAATCACCTTCTTTGGCATACCAACAAATACGTTTGGCAAGCGCGCCAGCAATTTGACGGAATAACACTTCCGTACCATTTTCATGCTTCACAACAAAAGTGGTGCGTTCATTTTCTGTGCTGGACTTGGGATGCCAAGCAACCAAATATTTACCTGGATGATATTTGAAATAGGAGACAATTCCAGAAATAGGATTAAAATTGATGTGTACGTTAATAGGCGACATAAAGATAGAAACTTGTCTTCTTGGCCCTTTGAAATATTCCGTTTCCACTGTTTCTTCAATCACAACTACTTTGCCATCCGCCGGGGCAATGATATGATTGGGATTTATTTCTGTAACTCTTTTAGGTACTCTAAAAAATTGCAAAATGATTAAAAAGAATAATGCTGTTACTATAACAACCGCCTCACGCAGGTAAACATTCTCTGGGAAAAAGTAAGCGATTATCCCGTTGATGGTTAAAACAATTACTAAAGTACTGATCAATATCGTTTTTCCTTCTCTATGTAGAGTCATAAAATATCATTTATCGAATCGAAATTCGTAGGGCTAAAATTCAAATGTCAAAATTAGCCAATTTTGTTGAAAAATTACATAAAACTCTCTCAAAATTGCAATTTTACCCTACCATTATAAATTTTTCAACAAGAAATCGGTCATCATTTGATACAAATGCAAACGAGTATTCCCTCCAGATATTCCATGATTTCGGTTAGGATAATAGAAACTTTGAAACTGTTTATTGGCCTTAATCAAGGCGTCCTGCAAAGAAACAGCATTTTGAAAATGCACATTATCATCTCCTGTTCCATGCACTAAAAGTAGGTTTCCTTTTAATTTATTGACATGCGAAACAGGGGAATTATCATCGTAACCAGAGGCGTTATCCTGTGGTAGACCTTGATAACGTTCTGTATAAATAGAATCATAAAATCTCCAATTGGTAACCGGCGCCACCGAAATAGCTGCTTTAAACACATCTGCTCCTTGCATCAAACAATTAGCTGACATGAATCCTCCGTAACTCCAACCCCATATGCCAATGCGATTTTTATCAATGTATGGTAGTGTTCCCAAATACTTAGCAGAATAAATTTGGTCTTGCACTTCAATATTACCTAAATTTCGGTAGGTGATTCGTTCGAAATCAATTCCTCTTGCACCTGTACCGCGATTATCCACACAATAAATCAAATACCCCTTATTTAACAACATTTGATACCAATACAAATCACCACCAGAAAATGCATCCATTACTTGCTGACTACCAGGCCCGCCATACACATGCATTAATACAGGGTATTTTTTAGTTGGATCAAAATTAGCAGGCTTAATACTATATGCATTCAAATGACCACCGTTTGCCAATGGTATTTCAAAAAACTCGCGAGTAGCTATTTGATAATCCTTCAATTGCTGCTTCAATTTAGCATTGTCCTCTAACACACGAAGTACATTTCCTGCACTTGTTTTCAAAGTGATGGTCAAAGGCTCTTTTGCTGAACTTCGATTAAAAATGACATAGGAAAAATCTGGACTAAAATTAGCCGAATTGGTTCCTGAAGCGCTAGAAATCAATTTCTTTGCAGAGCCATCCAATTGAATTTGATACACTTGGCGACTAATGGGAGAAATTTCAGCAGCGTTGTAATACAAGGTTTGCGTTTTTTCATCAAAGCCATAAAAATCATCCACTTCCCAATTTCCTTGAGTAATGGGAGTCAATTTTCCTGTTGCGATGTCTGCTAAATACAAATGCTTGAAACCTGATTTCTCTGATGACAAAATCATTCGTTTATTATCATTTAAATAAGTTAAGTCATTGCCAATGGACTCAATTTCTAAGGATGTACTACTCTTTTCTGTATAAATGATACTTGATTTCCCTGTTTTCACATCTGCATGGATCAAATCCAAGTGGTTTTGCAAACGATTTAAACGCATGAAAGAAAGGACATTCGCGTCATGTGTCCATTTCATTCTTGGAATATATTGATTCTTTTCTGTTCCTACATCTACAGATGTTGTTTTTGAATTGTCTAATTGATAGACAGAAAGGTTAACAATGGAATTAGTCTCTCCTGCTTTCGGATATTTGAAACGATAATCTTGGGGATATAAACTCCCCCACATCTGCATGTTATACTCTGGAACCTTGGTTTCGTCAAAAGTATAATAGGCAATTTTTTTACTATCGGGCGACCATTGAAAAGCCTGTGAGAAGGAAAATTCTTCTTCATAAACCCAGTCGCAAACACCATGAATGATGGCATTGAATTTTCCCGAATTGGTTACAGCTTTCTCAGAACCAGTTGTTACATTGACTATATAAATGTTATTGTCTCTTGAAAAGGCGACAAAATTGCCATCAGGAGAAAAAGTTGCGTGCATTTGCTTTCCGCCTTTCGACAATAAGCTTAACTTCTTGGTTGTTAAATCGAATATATAATTAATTTCTTTAGAGCTTCTTCGGTAAATGGGCTCTATCTCGGTCGCAATTAAGATTTTTTGCTCGTCTTTTGATAAACTAAATTCTTGCACAGCGATTTTTTTACCTTCACTAGTTGCGATTTGACTTTGGTCAAAAAGAACTTCTGACTTATTTGGATCAGCAACGCTGTATTTATAAATTTTCCCATCTTTCAATTCTGTGTAGGACTGTCCATTTTTAGTCCAATTAAAATTTTGAATAGACCTTTGTCGAAAAGTATTATTTTTCCAAATATCGTCTAAAGTAATTTCTTTTTGAGCAAAAATGGGACTGATGATTGTAAAATAAAAAAATAGTCCAAACAGAGCTGATGAGCGTAATTTCATGTTGTTTTTTTAGTCTTGGAAGATGATGATTGGGGCAGTTTCAACGGTATTGCTTACATTAAAAGCATTATCCACAATTTTTATTTGAAATTTAAGTGTATCGTTTTTTTCGGTAAAAAGTGTCGAATAGCCCTTGTAAAAGGCATAAACAAAAGGAGTGGAATAGTCGATGGTACCTTCAATAGGTCCAGGTTTCTGATTGGGTAAAAAAGGGAAATTGACCAAACCACCTAATCTTGGACTAAAAGTAATGGGGACAAATTTTCCATTTTTTTGAATCAATACATCCACAACAAAATTACTGAAATCTTTGTACTTGGAATTAGCTTTTATTTGTGCGACTGTTAAACCTAAATCGCCATCTCCGTCTTGGAAATCGACAGACATAATCACTGAATCAATTTTTATTTTACCTCCTAAACCATCACTGGATGTTTTTACAATTTTTCGGATTGAATTGAATTTGATGACCGGGGTCAAACTGAAACTCGGCTCTTGAACACAAGACCACAAGCCTAGAAATGCAATTACAATTAAAAAAAAGAAGCTATTGAGTTTCAACATCTTGAAATACGATAAATTAAAGTCTGTAAAGTTAATGAATTGCTTTAATTTTGTGTAGAAATTCAGATAAAAGGCATGCAACTTGATCCAGAGATTTGGGAACCTTCCCAATTAGCATTAAAAAAAAAGGTGCAGACCATGCAAGCTAATGATTTTCATTCGATTGCATTAGAGGTTTTCCGATTTCAATATGCCTTCAATCCTTTGTACCAAACCTACGTGCGCATGATGAATATTGAGGTTGAAAAAGTGCAAGAGATTCATCAAATCCCTTTTTTACCCATTGAACTATTTAAAAACTATCAAGTTCAAACGGGTTTTGCCAAAATATTGTTCAATTTTGAAAGTTCTGGCACCACCGGACAAATTCCTTCGAAGCATCCTGTTTGTGACCCCGTGTTTTATCAAAAAATCGCAAAAAGAATTTTTGAAGAAAAGTACGGAGACTTAAGTCAATACCACATTTTTGCACTTTTGCCCTCTTATTTGGAAAGAAGCACCTCTTCTTTGGTATTTATGATGGATTTTTTCATCAAAGAATCGGGATCACAGCTCTCCGGTTTTTATTTGAATCAATATAAAGAACTAAAAAAAAACATTCAAAAGGCATTAGAAACCGAAAAAAAAGTTTGGTTAATTGGCGTTACCTTTGGTTTGTTGGATTGGATAGATTCTGGGCAAGATTTTGAATTTTGGAAGAAGGCGGTTCAAAATGATCGAATCATGATCATGGAAACAGGCGGGATGAAAGGAAGAAGGGAAGAATGGATAAGAGACAAAGTCCATGATTTTATGAAAGAAAAAATGGGGTTTAGTAAAATCGCTTCAGAATACGGAATGACGGAATTATTTTCACAAGCCTATGCGACAGAAAATGGCGTTTTCAGTCCTGGATTTAGCATGCGGGTTTTATTGAGAGAGGTGACAGATCCTTTGAGTACGATTTTACAAGCGCATAAAGTAGGGGGCATTAAAGTAATTGACCTTGCCAACATCGATTCCTGTTCCTTTATTGAAACCAAAGATTTAGGCACCTTGGAAGAAGACGGCATCCAATTTAAGGTCTTAGGGAGATTTGACAATTCGGAGATGAGAGGTTGTAATTTGATGACCGTTTGATGTATGATGTATGATGTATGATGTAAGATATAAGAGGTAAGAGGTAAGAGGTAAGAAACTCTTCTCTCCCCAGTTGGTTGAGCTCACTATAGGCAATTTAATAAGTCATTTAATGGAAATAATTGAACCAGTCGTTTTCAAAGAAACCCTTTCTCAATTAAATATTTTGGATATTCGTACGCCAAGAGAGTGGGAGGATTTTAACTTAGGGGGAATCCATATTCCATTAGATGATTTATTAGGCCGACTTCCTGAATTAGATCAATCTCGACTTTATACCATTATTTGTTACAATGGCACGCAAAGCTATATCGCTTGCCGATTATTAATTTCCAAAGGCCTAAAATGCCAACACCTGGAAGGTGGATTAGAAGGTTATTTAACATTGTGACACAAGTGAAAATCTCCAAGCAATTTTTATGATTCTTATGACATAGATAAATACCCGTAATCGGTAGTGCCATTGATTTGTAAATGTTTCTTACTCGGAGGTATAAAAAATAAGAGGGAGATTTGATCAAAGAGAAAACAGAACTATAAATGAATAACGCAAGGGTCGCAAAGTTTAATAACGGTAAACTCAGTGACCCTTGTGTTAAAAATAGGTATTTATTACCCCAAAAACGGATATCGATAATCCGTTGGAGAAGAAAAAACTTCTTTCACCGTTCTTGGAGAAACCCAACGCAATAAGTTCAAATAGGATCCTGCTTTGTCATTGGTTCCAGAAGCTCTAGCGCCACCAAATGGCTGTTGACCTACCACGGCACCCGTGCATTTATCGTTTAAATATAAATTGCCCGCGGCATGTTCCAAAGCTTTGGTCGCCTCCGCCATGGCATAAGCATCTTTTGAAAAAATAGCTCCTGTCAAGGCATAAGCTGAAGTTGAATTCACTAATTCCAAGGTTTCTGTCCATTTTGCGTCTTCATATACATAAATCGTCAAAACAGGTCCAAAAATCTCTTCTTCCATGGTTCGGTAATGTGGATTGGTTGTTAACAAAACCGTTGGTTCAATGAAATAGCCTTTCGATTTATCAAAGCCACCGCCCGCAATCACCTCTACCTCCGATGAACTTTTGGCTTCAGATATATATCCACTTATTTTATCAAAGGCTTTTTCATCAATGACCGCATTTACAAAATTTCCGAAATCTTCCGTTCCACCCATTTTGATTGAAGCCAAATCTGTCTGCAAATAATCTTTTGTGTCGGCCCAAAGCGATTTTGGAATATACGCTCTAGAAGCAGCAGAGCATTTTTGGCCTTGGTATTCAAAAGCACCTCTGATCAATGCCACCGATAAAGCTTTAGCTTCCGCGGATGGGTGTGCAATGACAAAGTCCTTCCCTCCAGTTTCACCGACAATCCTAGGATAAGATTTGTAATTGGAAATACTGTTACCAATATTTTGCCAAATCGTTTGAAATACTTTGGTAGAACCTGTAAAATGAATTCCTGCAAAATCTCGATGGTTAAATACTATTTCTCCCGCAGCGGGTCCATCAGCAAACACTAAATTGATTACACCCGCTGGTAAACCAGCCTCTTCCAAAATTTCCATCAACAAAGCTGCGGAATAGATTTGTTGCGGTGCTGGTTTCCAAACTACGGTATTGCCCATCAAGGCAGGTGCCGCAGGTAGATTCCCCGCAATAGCTGTAAAATTGAAAGGAGTTAATGCATAGACAAAACCTTCTAAAGGGCGATATTCCAAACGATTCCAAATCCCTGGAGAAGAAATCGGTTGGTCCGCGTATATTTGAGTAGCATAATGGACATTGAATCGAAGGAAATCCACCCACTCGCATGCAGCATCTATTTCTGCTTGATAAGCATTTTTCGATTGCGCTAACATGGTTCGTGCATTCAATTCCATGCGGTATTTATTAGCTGATAAATCAGCGGCTTTTAAAAAGATGGAGCAACGTTCTTGCCAAGTTAAGGCCGCCCAAGCAGTTTTGGCTTCTAAAGCAGCATTTATGGCGTCCGAAATATCTTTTTGTCCCCCTTCGTAATAATAACCTAATACATGCTGATGATCATGCGGACAAGTCATGGCCACTTTTTTGTCGCCACGAACAAACTTTCCGTTGATTTTCATATCTACCTCCATTTGTTGAGTTCTCAACGAAGCAATGGTTTGCGCTAATTGTTCCTTTTCTTTGGAACCAGCCGAATAAGCGTAAATAGGCTCATTTTGGGGTATTGGAACTTGATAAAATCCGGTTGACATTATATATATGAGATGAAGTGTAAAATTGGGACAAATGTAATTAATTATGTGCATTTTAATCTAATCGAGATAAGGTCTTAATTTGTTCCAAATATTTTTATCCAATAAAAGAATTTTATCTAAATCTTGAAAAGTATTTACTTCAGGATGTTGTTTCCGATAGGATAAGTATATTTTTGCTTGACTATAAGGTAAATAGGGATGTCTGAAATCTTTCCATTCCGTTTTTTGAAGAGATAATTTCCTGTAAACGCCTTGACCAGTTTGTAAGTTTTTCATTTGCGCATTCACCCAAAGGGAATCGATCCCGTAAACTTCTTTCAGTTGATTTACGCTGTAAAAACCGCCTAATTTTTCTCTGTAGGCCAAAATTCGTTTGGCAAAAGCAGGGCCAATACCGGGCAGGGCAATCCATTGGAGAGAATCCGCTGAATTGATATCTAAAATTACTTGCGAAGGTCTATGTGATTTTTTAGCCTCTTTTGAATAGGTTGAATAGGCAAAAGGAGTACTTTTAATACTGTGGGTATACAATTGATATTTTGCAGCAAAATGCTTTTTGTAAAATTGCTGTTTGATCAACAAAGAATCTAACTTGGATTCATAATAACTAGGATTAAAATTCAGGGCCTGTTCCTTTTCATTTTGAAAGTCCTGAAATTCAGAAATGGCGAACCAGGCGAGAATTAGAAGAATTAAGATGGAAAATCCATGTATTTCAGATCGTGTTAGTCCAAAAATAAAGCGAAGGTAATAGTGGAGTTTGGAGCGCATGAATTGATGTATGATGTATGATGTATGATGTAAGAGGTTAGACCATGTATGATGTATGATGTATGAGGTATGATGTATGAGGTAAGAGGTAAGAGGTAAGAGGTTAGACCATATATGATGTATGAGGTAAGATGTATGATGTAAGAGGTTAGACCATATATGATGAAAGTGGAAGAGGAAAAATTAATCATACGTCATCCATCATCCATCATCCATCATACATCTTACATCATACATCTTTCCGATTTAACAATAATTTTTCAACAATCCTTTGCACATCCAAAAATTATCAGTAATTTTGCAGGCTATTTTAGGATTTAAACTCATTGAGTAAATCCATGAAATGATTCTGAAACACCTTTTCTTTATCGTAGGGAAAATGCAAAGGGAAATCATTTCTTATCATCTACGAGGCATTCAGCTTAATTGACTCGACTAAAAAGTTGAGGATTTTTGCCCATTTGGGGTCATTATTCACATTAATTAAAACGTAAAAAAGCCTTGAGTAACATCACAGCCACCGGGAGACACAGTTTTGCGAAAACGCAGAGTGTGATCAAATATCCAGATTTTCTGGATATCCAAGTCCAATCCTTCCAGGATTTTTTCCAGCTTGAGACAGCTGCTGAAAACCGTACGGACGAAGGTTTATTTAAAGTGTTTGCTGAAAACTTTCCGATCGCAGATTCGAGAGAGAATTTCGTGCTTTCATTTGTTGATTATTCCGTAGATCCGCCGAAATATTCGGTAGATGAGTGTATCGACAGAGGATTGACGTATTCAGTACCTTTAAAAGCCAAGTTGCGTTTGATCTGTAATGATACAGACAACGAAGATTTTCAAACTATTGAGCAGGAGGTATTCTTAGGAAACATTCCTTACATGACAGAAAGAGGTTCTTTCGTTATCAATGGTGCCGAACGTGTTATTGTTTCTCAATTACACCGTTCGCCAGGAGTTTTCTTTGCACAATCGAAGCATACGAACGGAACTAAATTGTATTCGGCACGTATCATTCCATTCAAGGGATCTTGGATTGAATTTGCTACGGACGTAAACAATGTCATGTATGCTTATATTGACCGTAAAAAGAAATTTCCTGTAACCGTTTTGTTGCGTGCGATTGGATACGGAAATGACAAGGATATATTAGATTTATTCGGTTTAGCGGAGGAATTTGCGATTGATAAAAAATCTGTTCAAACAATCATTGGTCGTCGTTTAGCTGCAAGGGTTTTAAAAACTTGGCAAGAAGACTTCGTAGATGAAGATACAGGAGAGGTGGTTTCCATCGATCGTAACGAAATATTAATTGAGCGTGATACAGTTATCACTGAAAATGAAATCGAAACGATTTTAGACTCAGGTATGTCGACCGTTATTTTGCATAAAGATGATGTGAACGTTTCGGATTATAACATCATTTACAATACATTACAAAAAGATACTTCTAACTCTGAAAAAGAGGCGGTGGAAGTTATTTATAAGCAGTTACGTAACACGGATGCTCCAGATGAGCAAACGGCTCGTGATATCATTCAAAACTTATTCTTCTCGGATAAGCGTTATGATTTAGGAGAAGTAGGTCGTTACAGAATTAACAAAAAGTTAGGCCATGACATCGCGATGGATGTGAAGGTATTGACGAAGGACGATATTATTTCAATCGTGAAGTACTTGATCGGATTGATCAATTCACGTGCAGTGGTCGATGACATTGACCACTTATCCAATCGTCGTGTACGTACAGTAGGCGAGCAATTATATGCTCAGTTCGGAGTAGGTTTAGCTCGTATGGCACGTACGATTAAAGAGCGTATGAACGTTCGTGATAATGAAGATTTCAAGCCGGTAGATTTAATTAATGCACGTACTTTATCGTCAGTTATTAATTCATTCTTTGGAACGAATCAATTATCACAATTCATGGACCAAACGAATCCATTGGCTGAGATTACGCACAAGCGTCGTATGTCTGCCCTTGGACCAGGTGGTTTATCTCGTGAAAGAGCAGGTTTTGAGGTTCGTGACGTTCACTACACGCACTATGGTCGTCTTTGTACGATTGAAACACCAGAAGGACCCAACATTGGTTTGATTTCATCACTTTGTGTTCACGCGAAAGTGAATTCAATGGGTTTTATTGAAACACCTTACCGTTTAATTGAAGATGGGAAAGTTGACACTTCAAGTAATGTTCAATTTTTAACAGCAGAAGAAGAAGATGGCAAGAACATTGTACAAGCAAATGCTCCGATAGACAAATTAACAGGCAAATTCTTGTCTGACCGTGTAAAAGCCCGTTTTGAAGGCGATTTTCCATTGGTAAATCCTGCAGAAGCGCAGTACATGGATGTTGCTCCTAATCAAATTGTATCAGTTGCTGCTTCGTTGATTCCTTTCTTGGAACATGATGATGCCAACCGTGCCTTGATGGGATCCAACATGCAACGTCAAGCGGTACCTTTATTAAGACCAGAAGCTCCGATTGTTGGAACAGGTTTAGAGCACCGCGTAGCAATTGACTCAAGAACTTTGGTAGTTGCTGAAGGTGATGGAGTAATTGAATACGTAGATGCTCTTCAAATTGTTGTTAATTATGATCAAACAGCAGAAGAGAAAGCTATCAGCTTTAGTGGATCAATAAAAACGTACAAATTAATTAAGTTCCGTAGAACGAACCAAGACACGACAATCAACCTGAAACCTATCGTTTTCAAAGGCGAAAGAGTAGCTAAAGGACAAGCATTGTGTCAGGGTTATGCAACTGAAGCAGGTGAATTAGCATTAGGACGTAATATGAAAGTGGCGTTCATGCCATGGCAAGGTTACAACTTTGAAGATGCGATTGTAATTTCTGAAAAAGTTGTTCGCGATGATATATTCACTTCGATTCACATTGAAGAATTTGAATTAGAAGTTCGTGATACAAAACGTGGTGAAGAGGAATTAACTTCTGAGATTCCAAACGTTTCTGAAGAAACGGTTCGAAATTTGGATGAAAACGGAGTTGTTCGTATAGGATCTGAAGTTAAAGAAGGTGATATTTTAATTGGTAAGATTACTCCCAAAGGAGAATCTGATCCAACACCAGAAGAAAAATTATTACGTGCCATCTTTGGTGACAAGGCGGGCGATGTAAAAGATGCTTCTAAAAAAGCGCCTCCATCATTGAAAGGTGTTGTTATTGATACTAAATTATTCTCACGCCCTAAAAAGGATAAAGAAGAAAGAGAGAAGTCGAAAGCTGAGTTGAAGAAATTAATGAAGCAATACGGCAAAGATTTATTAGAGATTCGTCGTATCATGATTGATAAAACGGTTACTCTATTGAATGGTAAAACTTCAAATGGTATCAAACATAAATTTGGAACTGTTATTGTAGAAAAAGGAGTCAAATTCTCTGCAAAAAACATTGAAGAATTATTGTTCCCTGATAAAAACTTGTACCGTGATGAGAGTACTTATGCGGTTCAAGAGGAAGCTAATTTATTGTCTGATTTAATTGTTGAAGAATCTACAGCAGATGCTGATGTCAATCGCACTTTCTTACAGTTGATCAAAAATTTCAACGGTCGTCGTAATGAAATCGCAGGTCGATTCAAGCGTGAGCGTTTTGTATTAGAGGTTGGAGATGAATTACCTGCAGGTATCGTGAAATTGGCTAAAGTTTATATCGCTAAGAAACGTAAGTTGAAAGTGGGTGATAAGATGGCGGGTCGTCACGGTAATAAGGGTATTGTTGCAAAAATCGTTCGTCAGGAAGATATGCCTTTCCTTGAAGATGGAACCCCTGTGGATGTTGTTCTTAACCCATTGGGTGTACCCAGTAGGATGAACCTTGGCCAGATATATGAAACAGTATTGGGTTGGGCAGGTGAGAAATTGGGATTGAGATTTGCGACTCCGATATTCGATGGTGCAAGTGTTGAACAGATAGCAGAAAGGATTACGGAAGCAGGCTTGCCTAAATTTGGTCATACTTATTTGTACGATGGAGAAACCGGTGAACGTTTTGATCAAAGGGCTACCGTTGGTATCATTTATGTAATCAAATTGCACCACATGGTGGATGATAAGATGCATGCCCGTTCAATCGGACCATACAGTTTGATCACACAGCAGCCTTTGGGTGGTAAGGCTCAATTTGGTGGACAAAGATTTGGTGAGATGGAAGTTTGGGCACTGGAGGCTTATGGAGCTTCTAACATCTTGCAGGAATTGTTAACGCTTAAATCGGATGATATCATCGGAAGGGCTAAAACATACGAAGCGATTGTTAAAGGTGAAAATATACCGCGTCCGGGCATTCCAGAATCATTCAATGTATTGGTTCACGAATTGCGAGGTTTGGGATTGGATCTGACTTTTGAATAAATGATCTTGATCTAAATAGTTGAATCCCCATTCTTTATACGAATGGGGATTTTTTTATCCCATTCAATTTGCCAATCAAATCTTGGACCGGTCCCCCAAATAATTTTATCAGGTCATCTCGTCTTATCTTGATTAAAACGGCTGGGTGTAGTGGCTCTTCTGCTGCAATCTGGAAGGAATATGGAATGTTGGGAACCATTATCAAACGCCAATCTATAATCGAAATATAACGTCTTTCGCTTAGTCTGAAACACCGGTTTTATTTTACAGCCAATAGGTTCTTCTGTCAACGTCCCTTCACTGCTTGGATATTACGCACTATAGTTTACCAGTAATTTCAGAGCATAGTTTACCAATGATTTCAGTCTAAAGTTTACCAGTTTGGTGTTATTTGGATTAGTGATTTCAGTCCAAAGTTTACCACTCAAAGATAAACAAGGGGTGACAATACGGCGCAAAGTTTACCATTCTGTTAATGGGTTTGTTGATAGCATTTTTTCACGGCATTGCTTTGTAAAAAAAGTATGGCCAATAAAGTGATTACAATGCAACAAATTCGCAGTATTATTCAACTCCTTGAGAAAGGATATTCACTTCGTTCCATCTCCGCACAGATCGGCTTATCGAGGCAACCAGTAACTTTTTATGCAAACCGGCTTAAAAATGCTTCATATTCTCTTGATACGCTTCGCCAGCTTTCAGACGAGGATTTAGCCAGTATTGTGTATGCACCTGCGGTTACCATGCCTTTACCTGAGAGTGCCCGCAGAAAAGAACTTGATGAACTCATGCCTTACTTTTTGAGTGAGCTAAAACGCACAGGTGTTACCAGGCTATTGCTCTGGGAGGAATATCGGAAACAGTCCACAGACCCTTTTGGGTACACACAGTTTTGTATTTTATTAAAGCAAGCTGGCAAGGTCACTAATGCAAGTATGCACTTGGTTCACTCACCTGGAGATATGGTAATGGTTGATTTTGCAGGTGATAAGATGAGTTATGTTGACCGCACCTCCGGTGAAATAATTTTTTGTCCGGTATTGGTTGCTGTATTACCCTTCAGTAAATATACGTTTGCCATGGCATTACCAGATGCCAGTATCCCACAGGTGATCAAGGCACTCAATGCCTGCATGACTTATTTTGGTGGGGTTCCGCTTAGTTTGAAAACCGATAACATGAAGCAGGTAGTAACTAAGTCAAGCCGTTATGAACCGCTTTTTAGCGAAGCCATGCAACAATGGGCTCTACACTATAATATTACTTTGCTGACTACCAGAGTTGCCAAACCTAAGGATAAAGGTGCTGTAGAAAATGAAGTCAAGATTGCCTATCAGCGTATCTATGCACCACTGCGTGACGATACATTTTACTATATAGGACAATTAAATGAGGCCATTAATAAACAGCTCTCCTTGCATAATGAAAAGCTATTCCAGCTTAAAGACCATAGTCGACTTCAACTATTTACCTTGGAAGAAAGTCCATTATTGCAGCAACTACCAACAGAAGAATTTGTAATTAGGCACCGGGTGTTGGCCAAGGTGCAAAAAAATTACCATATTACACTGGGCGAAGACTATCACCATTACAGCGTTCCTTATCTGTTCATTGGTAAACAAGTGAGCGTTATCTATGATACCGACAATGTAGAGATTTACTATCAACATAAGCGCATTGCCCTTCATAGACGCAGTTATAAAAAACATGACTTTACTACGGTCGGAGACCACATGCCCCAGGGGCACCAACATTATTTTGAACAACAAGGATGGACTCCTGCTTACTTTTTGGAACAGGCAATGCGTATTGGCTCCGCTGTACACCACTACATGGATGCAGTTCTAAAAGGCAGAGCCTACACAGAACAAACATACAATGCCTGCCGTGGCATTTTACGACTCCATAAACAATATGGTCCCGACCGGTTACAGGCAGCTTGCTCCAGAGCACTGACCGGAAATGTATTTAACTACCGTACAATCCAAAACATTCTAATCCGCAACTTTGATCAACTTAAGGATGGGTATCAGCCCGATCTATTTAAACTTCCCGATCACCCTAATCTCCGGGGTCCGGATAGCTATCAATAATCACAAACCACTTTATTAATTATAAAAACAAAAAATATGAACCAGCAAAGTACACTTGAACAATTACAGGAACTTAAATTATCAGGAATGGCTAAACGCTATGAAGCAATTCTGAACCAACCTGTACATCAGCAACCAGAACCACACGCTTTGATAGCCCAGCTTGCAGAAGCAGAATCCGGGTACCGGACCTATCAACGAACCCAACTCTACCTGCGGCTTTCAAAACTCCGTTATAATGCAACGCCGGAACAAATCAACTGCACACCGGGAAGAGGAATCACTAAGGAAGCCCTTGCCATGCTGACGGACGGCACCTTCATTGAAAAATCAGAAAATCTATTAATTACCGGAGCTACCGGATGTGGGAAAAGTTATCTGGCCTGTGCCATGGGCAGGAATGCCTGCTTATTAGGACACCGGACACTATATTATTCCATGAATAGATTTATTGAGGCATTAGCGGCAGCAAGATTAGATGGAACCTATTTGCGATGGATTAACACTATAGCAAAAACACCGCTACTGATAATAGATGATTTTGGACTGCAACCTTTAAATCATGATATGAGGTTAACTTTGTTACAGATACTGGAAGATCGCTTCGCGAAAGGGGCAACGATTATGACAAGCCAGCTACCTGTTAACAAATGGTACGAATATATTAATGAACCTACACTTGCAGATGCAATATGTGACAGGTTGACATCTAATGCTCATAAAATAGAATTAAAAGGAGAATCGCTAAGAAAGAAAAATAAAAACTAAATTTACATTGCTACAACAGATCCTTGCAGGTGGTAAACTTTGCTACTGAAATGCTGGTAAACTTTGACCGTAATATCCAGAATATATTTATATATTTGACTTTAATGTTAAAACAGGTAAGCTGAAAACTGTAAATTAAAAGAGTAGGCAAAAAAGAAATACATAGTGAAAAGTCATTTCTTATTTATAGTATTTATTTGCGCTTTTAATATAACCAAAGCTCAAAATATCGGTATAGGTACGTCTACGCCTAACGTTAATGCCAAATTAGAAATTTCTGATTCTGCAAGTGGAATATTACTACCTCGAATTGATTCAACGCACAGAGTTAACATTCCTAATACAAAAGGTCTGTTTGTTTATGATACTACAAGTAATGGATTTTGG
>Ga0114962_10002444_pt1 | contig 15490 bp, 19 predicted proteins | sample C_130820_MF_Meta_FD_87017 | JGI IMG/M metagenome (GOLD analysis project Ga0114962, IMG submission 87017) | Freshwater microbial communities from Lake Croche, Canada to study carbon cycling - C_130820_MF_MetaG | ecosystem: Environmental > Aquatic > Freshwater > Lake | place: Lake Croche, Canada...
CAAGGCGACAACGCCATTTACGCACACTGGAACATTCCAGAAAATACAACAGCTCGCGTAAGATTCCTTCCCGACGCAGACACTAAGAACTCATTCTTTTGGGTTGAACGTGCAATGATTAAACTTCCATTTGCTGGCGTCAAAGGCCAAGCAGACAGTAAGCCTGTTGTTGTGCAAGTACCTTGCGTTGAAATGTGGGGTGAGGCATGTCCAATTCTTGCAGAAGTTCGCCCTTGGTTCAAAGACCCCAACTTAGAAGAAATGGGTCGCAAGTACTGGAAAAAACGCAGTTACTTGTTCCAAGGTTTTGTTCGTGATAATCCATCGGGTGACGACAAAACACCAGAGAACCCAATTCGTAGATTTATTATTAGCCCACAGATCTTTAACTTGATCAAGAATGCATTGATGGATCCAGACATGGAAAACTTGCCAACTGACTATGCAGGTGGACTTGATTTCAACATCAAAAAGACCAGCAAAGGCGGATATGCAGACTACAATACATCAACATGGGCACGTAAAGAAACTGCACTGACTGCCGAAGAAGCAGAAGCTGTTGAAAAATTTGGTTTGTATAACTTGCAAGACTTTTTGCCCAAGCGTCCGGGCGAAGTCGAACTCAAAGTTCTTAAAGAAATGTTTGAGGCCAGCGTAGATGGACAACCATACGATCCAGATCGTTGGAGCAACTACTACAAGCCAAGTGGCTTCCAAGGTGGAGCAGGTGTTGATGCAGATGCATTGCCAGCAGCAACCCCAGTTGCACAGGCCAAGCCAGCACTCAGCGTTGTTAACAAAGCAACAGTCGATGAAGAACCCCCATTTGATGTAGATGAAACTCCTACCCCAACTGCACCGGTTGTAGCAGAAGCTAAACCCAGCAGCCAACGTGCCGAAGACATTTTGGCAATGATTAGAAACCGTAAAACTACTTAAACAGTAGATGCTTGTGTCGGCAGGGGTTACGGTCCCCTGCCTCCTTGATTATGTTTTCATATATTGATCCCATCCTGTTTCCAGACCAGCTGAAGGTATATGAACTTACCGAAAATCAATACGTCTATCCCATATACAAAAATGCCAGCAGTACCATTGGCAAGATTGCTATAAGAGAATTAAACTATTTTGAAATAAAAAAATTAGACAAAATTGACATCTATCTTCGTGATCCATTTGAGCGTTATGTCAGTGGAGTTCAAACATATCTAAGATACCATCCTGACCTAGATAGAGAAACCGCATTAAAATTTATTAGTGAATTTTTATTTTTAAATAGTCATTTTAATCTACAATTTCACTGGGTTGTAAACTTGTCTAGAATGACAGATGCCCACGTAAACTTCAGGCATATAAATGAATTATCCAGTGTGACACACGAAGTTTGGAATGCATTGACTCGTGATCAAATGCTAATAGATCGTTTCAGTCAAAATAGTAAATTGTCTTACTATCTACAACTGGATAAAATTCTTTATGAAGAACTTATGGGACAGACTTTGGCATTTAGAGCTATTGGAAGATATATTAAAACAAAACATCAATACTTGTACGAAGAAATTATTCAACGCAGTAGAGAAATATGCACTGCCCTAGACTAGACCATTTTGTTCGCTTTAATCCTACTGGCACTGTAAGTAGATGTGGGCATATGATTGCGGCCCCTGAGTTCAACTCCCTTGATGAATTGGAGTCAAGTCTTTGGCTTCGCAATGTCAAGTTATATATGCACAAGGGCATATGGCCCAAAGAATGTCAGCGTTGCAAACAAACTGAAAGCATCAACGGAACCAGTATACGAACACACAGTATTAAATTCGACGCAGAACAAACACAACAGGATTATTTGATAGTAGGTGGTGTGCTGGACAATGTATGCAACAGTGCCTGCATGACTTGCAATGAGAATCTAAGCACCAAGATTGGTAGCCTACGATCTCGACAATTTCCCATAGTGGATAACAGTGATCGCTTTTGGCAGTTGCCATTGGATCGTGTGGTGCACTTGGATATAAATGGCGGGGAACCCAGTTACAGTAAAAAATATCGACACATATTGGCAAACTTGCCCGCCAGTATTCAAAGTGTCAGACTCAATACCAACTGTAGTACTGTGTTAACTGAATTGTTACCACTAGCGGAACGTGGAATAGATGTCACAGTCACAGTCAGTTTTGATGGTATAGGCGAAGTGCATGACTTTGTGCGTTGGCCTATCAAATGGGATGAGTTTTATAAAAACTTAATGATATACCGTACCATGCCCGTACGATTAAATTTGTGGACCACAGTCAGTGTGTTAAATCAACATCAGTTATCTGAAATAATAGCATTTGCCAAACAACACGAAATTGATCATGAGTATGCGTATTTGAAAACTCCCACAGTACTAGCAGTAGAGAACAAAGACCAAGACTCAATTAATAGATATATACAAGAACAAAAACAATTGAGAGGGTTGCTATGAATCAATACTATCTTGTGCCGGATTGTCCCAACTACCAAGAAATCAATCAAGATCTCAAAGATTATGTAACGTCATATACCACACTGTTGACCAAGTCTGAAGAATATCAATATGCCAATTTTCCCGACCGCTTTGGCAAGGATATGAAACACTTTGTTAGTAAAAATCTCAAGTTGCTGGATTGGTTACGACTACAAGGACTGGTACTACGTGACGCATACTTTACTTTAGCATGGACCATATCCATTCCTGACTATCCTGAGTCCAGCTGTCCCATACATTTAGACAAGCCGCCTGTATATTGGAAACTGAATTGGCCCATAATGAATATGGACAGAACATCAGTTAGATTCTATGAACCTAAAGATCCCACAGTTGACGTGAGCACACTGGTGACACGCAAAGGTGACGCTAACAGCAAGGATCGAGATGTTTATCAACTTGAATACAGAGACTTCAACGAGGTGTGTAGACACGACTTCGCAAAAAATCAACCCATATTTATGAATGGGCAAGTGGCTCATGACATTGGATTTTACCAAGACCCTGTGTTTCCTAGAATCGGATTACAAGGTATGTTTTTCAAAGAGCCCACGCACCTATTATGAAAATAGCAATCACAGGTGGTACTGCCGGAATAGGACAGGCATTGGGCAACGAATATGAAAGTCGAGGACATGAAGTTTTGCGACTTAGTCGTCGCAAAGGGCACAATATAAGAGTAATCCCAAAAATTGCAGAGTTAATTGAGCCATGCGATGTTTTTGTTAACAATGCTCAAATAGGATATGCTCAAACGGAATTGTTATTTGAAATGGCTCGACGTTGGGAAAATACCGGTAAGCACATCATAGTCATAAGCACAATAATGACGCAAAGTCCAGTGAGCACATTGCCCGGGCTTGATATGGATGCGTATCGTGTACAAAAAATTGCACTAGAGGAAGCGGTAAAGCAATTACGCTATCGCCGAATGGGAATCAACTTGACTCTGGTTCGACCTGGTAATATAGCCACAAGTCCTGATAAAACAGTGCCACCTGCAGCTGATGTCAATGTCTGGGCCAGCATATTGGTGCATATGTTGGACATGGCTCGATCAAACAATTTAACTATTCCGGACATCAGCTTGGGGCCAGCAAATCAATGACACCCAAGGACATGCTGACCAATCCATATTTTTGTCCAATGCCCTGGACCGGATTAATGTATAACCTTGACGGTGTTGTTAAAAACTGTATACGCAGTGCCGATAAACTGGGCAACATCAAAGACAACTCAATTGAATCAATATTGATTGACAACAATGTCATTAGACAACAGAATATTGTAAATTATAAACCTGTACCAACTTGTTATACCTGTTATGATATAGAACAGGGCAAAAAGGGATTTGATCACATCAGTGATAGAGTTTTTTACATACGTGAATTAAAAACAGTGCCAACTGACACGTATCAAGTTGGCAACTTTGATTTGCAGACTGTTGATGTTCGTTGGTCCAATTTATGCAATCAAGCCTGTGTCTACTGTAGACCAGAGTTTAGCAGCAAGTGGGCCAGTGAGTTAAAAGTAAAACTGGATGTGCCAACACAAAAACAGTCAACAGATTTTAAAGAATACATATTCAATAATGCACGAAAACTCAAACATGTTTACATGGCCGGCGGCGAACCATTGCTAATGAAGGAAAATTTAGAACTATTAGAACTACTGGATCCATCGGTTAACTTGCGTGTCAATACCAATTTGAACAAAGTGGACACAAGGATATTTGAACGCATATGTGAATTTAAAAATGTGCAATGGATAGTGAGTTTAGAAACGATAGAGCAAGAATATGAATACATACGTTATGGCGGAAAATGGTGTGATTTTCTTGACAATTTAAAAATTATCAAACAGTTAACGCATAAAATAAGTTTTAACATGCTGCACTTCTTGTTGAATTATCGATCAGTGTTTGATTGCGTAGCTTTTCTTCAAGCACAAGGTTTTCACAACAACAGTTTCATCATTGGACCGTTGTTGGGTCCAGAATACTTGAATATACGCCATTTGCCCGATAGTGCCATTGATGAAGTAAAAACTATATTGACAACAAAACTTGCAAATAAACCAGGATACTTGCTAGAAGACAGTTATAAAAATATGCTGAGTTATTTAGACAAATCTTTCAATAAAAATTTATCCAACTCATTTGAACAAATTGCCAATTTGGATGCTAGGAGAAATTTAGACAGCAGTAAAATATTTGCGGAGTTGTATGAATACCGTTAACTCAATTGGTTTTGCTCTGGATCCGGCCAATGTGCCGGCATTTTTGCTAGATTGGGAAGTGACCAAACGGTGCAACTTGGATTGTAAATATTGTGGCACTATACCCGAGTGGGGTCTACATGCAGGACATGACAACAATACTGAACACCCGCCACTGGAAGAATGTTTACAGTCCATTGACTTTATGTACCAGTATGTCAACGAATACATGAAGTATAAGAAGCCAACCCAACGCAAAGTTATACTGAATGTGTATGGAGGTGAAAGTTTATTCCATCCAGACATTGTTGAGATACTTAAAGAATGCCACAACAAATACGAACAGTATCAGGACAGTTGGCATCTAACAATTACTTGTACCACCAATGCAGTAGTTGGAGCCAACAGATGGGCAGAAGTAATTCCTTTAGTTGATGAATTTACAGTGAGCTATCATGCCGAAAGCTTGCCCAAACAAAAGCAACAATATTTGGATAATATACTGTATCTTAAAAAACAAGATAAACGATTTAAATGCATCATCATGATGCATCCTAAACTGTTTGAAGAATGTGAAAAAATAATTGAATTTTGTAAAGAACATGATTTGCGTTATCTAGCCAAACCATTGGACAATGTTGGAGAACAATGGGAATACACCCATGATCAATTCAACAAACTAACCAAAAAAGAACAGCCAATACATTTTGTTGACAAAAAAATCAGTAGTATTGTTACAGGTAGACAGTGTTGTGGTGGCAGGAAATTGTCATTGAACAAGGACTTAAAGAGTTCTGTTACTTATGTTCATCGACAAGATTTCAGGGGATGGAGTTGTAGTGTAAATTGGTTTTTCTTATTTGTACGCCAACTTGATGGTGCGGTATACACCAACAAGGATTGTGAGACCAGCACAACTGGCCGAGTAGAGCCATTGGGTTATATCGCTCAAAGCGACAACATTATTACCACGCTTCGAACACAGTTGGAAACCCAAACCATGCCCATTATACAATGTATCAAGGATATATGTCGTTGCGGATTTTGTGCACCAAAAGCTGACTCAAAAGAAGATTTTATGGAACTGATAAGTAGAAATGTATCGGTTGACGTTTTTCAAAGACAGTGCTAAAATAAGATATGAAAATTACAGCAACTTGGAACAAAACCAATGATCAGATACTATTTGATAGTGTCAATGATGAGTTGTGCCAATGGTTTGTGCAAGTTTGCCAATCTAAGAATACCAAATTTTTTATTGCTGACATGATAACGGATGTTCCGCTAAGAGCCGAATCTAGTCTACAGTTAATAGAAGAAATAAGTCGAGCCATCGATGTGGTCAATGCATTTATGAAAAAACTACGTCTTCAAGAGTTTGCCAAACCCACTGATTGGTTTGATCAATATCAATTGAATCGACTACATAAGGATTGGGCTCGAAGTAGAAAAGAAATACCAAATTTACCAGTATTGATGTACAAAACAGACAAAGCGTTGTTTGATGCATACAATCAAACCAATTGTCACATACATTTGATAGAAAATTCGTTTCATTATGATTTTAGGGACAATGACAATCATTGGCGTGTGAAAAATCCGTTCAAAGATGTATTTGTTGACTGGCAAATTTGTAATCTATCCATACCATATCCCGGTCACGGAAGAGAAGCATTTGAAAAATTTAGAAATTTTGATCAAGAGGTTGATGTTGATGATTTGTGTAACTGGGATAACATAGATTCCTATGTTCAAATAAATCTAGTAAGACCCTATCAAACAACACCTCCGGCAGAGTTTCTAACATGGTGTCAAGAAAAACAATTGGTACCACATGCTCATACTATGCCATTGGCCAATCTGTCAGACTGGCAAAACAATTTGGCACAATCACGTGGCATAGTTACCAAAAATATCAATATACAAGATAATTATTTTACATTAACATAAAGGAAACATTATGGCAAAACCATTCGACGTAAGTAAATTTAGAAAAAGTATTACCAAAAGCATTGACGGCATCAGCGTTGGATTCAATGACCCAACTGATTGGATCTCGACCAACAATTATGCTCTGAACTATCTCATCAGCGGAGACTTCAACAAAGGAATCCCCATGGGCAAGGTCACTGTGTTTGCTGGCGAGTCGGGTGCAGGCAAGAGTTTTATTTGTAGCGGCAACTTGGTGGCCAACGCACAGAAACAGGGCATTTTTCCTATTCTAATTGATACTGAAAACGCACTGGATGAAAAGTGGCTACATGCATTGAATGTAGACACAAGCGAAGATAAACTGTTAAAACTCAACATGGCCATGATTGACGATGTTGCCAAAATGATCAGCGAATTTGTCAAGGAATACAAAACACTACCAGAAGAAGGTCGTCCCAAAGTGTTGTTTGTATTGGACAGTTTGGGCATGTTGTTGACACCCACAGATGTCAATCAGTTTAACGCTGGCGATATGAAGGGTGATATGGGACGCAAGCCCAAGGCACTGACAGCATTGGTTCGTAACTGTGTAAACATGTTTGGAGATTTGAACTTGGGCTTGGTGGCCACAAACCACACATACGCAAGTCAAGACATGTTTGATCCAGATGACAAAATCTCAGGTGGCCAAGGATTTATCTATGCAAGTTCTATTGTGGTTGCTATGCGTAAGTTAAAGCTCAAAGAAGATGAAGATGGCAACAAGATCTCAGAAGTAAAAGGTATTAGAGCTGCTTGTAAGATTATGAAAACACGCTACGCCAAGCCTTTTGAAAGTGTACAGGTAAAGATTCCATACGAAACGGGCATGAATCCATATAGTGGACTCGTTGATCTAATTGAAGCCAAAGAAATGTTAAAGAAAGAAGGCAATAGCCTTGTATACACAACAAGTGATGGCAAGATTGTTAAAAAGTTCCGTAAAGGTTGGGAACGCAATGATGATGGATGTTTAGATCAAGTAATGTCAGACATCACAAAGAATCCACACATTTTTGATAAAGCCTCTACCAATACAGAAGTTCCAGAAGAAACCACTGAAGAATGAGTTTTGATCGAGTAGAATTAACAATTGCACATGACTGGCAAAGTACCATGGACATGGCCACGAAACTATTGTCAATGAAATTGAATTCTACTGATGTCACAGACTTTGGCAACTCCCGGCATTATGATTTAAAATCGTTGGGAGTAATCAGTGATCATTCATTGAGCCCATCTTGGCATAGATTTTCGGGGCCATTGATAAACAAAACTTTGCCTTGGTTGGACGAAATGCTGGATGTGTTTGGGGAATTAAATCCTGACGGGGGATGCATAAGTTATATGATTGGATCTGGTGGCGAGCACGTGGATATTCCAGAAGCAAAGACGGCATTAAATTATATATTTTACAATACTGATCCTTGTGCATATACTTGGATTGTGGAAGATACAGAAAACAAAAAGAGTTATCCCAGTGATATAAATACGGCATGGTTGTTGAACACACAACTGCCACATGGCGTAGATAACAAAGGGCAACGGTGGGCTCTAAGTATTCATTTTAACTGTGAATATGAAAAAGTCAACGCATGGTTTAGTAAACACAACAATTTAATTTTTGGAAAAGAGTAAAAATGAGTATCGAAGTAGATGTATTAAGCGAAACATATACTATATTAAAACAGTATATTCCCATCAAGGATCGACAAGAAGCCGCAGACAATTTAATGGGTCTGTTGGTGGATGCGTTGAACGACATAGAACTCAAAGAGTTTAGTGGTACTGATTCGGCATTGAGCAAAGCATACAAAGCATATGCTTCTGAGTACGAAGACGAAGACATTGATTCTGATTACGAAGATTAATCATGTGGTATAACAGGGTTGTTTCTGATCTAAGTCAGATACCTAACTTTATTGATTACTTTGAAAAAGAATTGATATCTGCTAAGTCAGAGATTGTTATTCGCGGCAATGTTGAAAAATCTGCAAGTAACTTGCCAGGTGTCACTGAGCATCGTTTTAATCAATTACAAGAGATAGAAGCAATATTAAACTATCTAAATATCCAATTACGTAAAATTAGACAAAAACACTACAAAAAGTATCTCGAAGCCTACGCAAGGGCATTGACCAGTAGGGATGCAGAAAAATATGCAGAAGCTGAGGACGAAGTAGTTGACTTTGAAACAATTATAAACGAAGTGGCATTGCTTCGTAACAAATGGTTGGGAGTTATGAAGGGTCTTGAAAGTAAAAACTTTATGATTGGTCACGTCGTTAGATTACGCACAGCTGGTATGGAGGATGTTTTGGTATGACGGACTGGAAACAACGAGCAAATCAACTGCTAGAAGAATACAACATGTGTTGCCGTGCCAGACCCAAACACGGTGCAATAGATGTGCAGTTAGAAAAAGATTCGGTTGGAAAATGGGCAAGTCATTTGGCAACTCAACGCAGTTGGGCATCTGATCATGAAATTGCCGAAGCTTGTCATCAACTAGAACCCAGACTGGCACAGTTAAAAGAAAAATTAGTTATAGAGATACTAAATCATGGCACAGTTTAAAAACGCATACGACAGTCACAATCACAGTTTAGAAGTACTGAATCTATTATATGGATACGACAGTTTTCTTGATAGCCTAAAGTTTATTGCAGATATGGGCTGTGGTGAAGGACTTGATGCTGCATGGTGGGCAAATTTATACACCAGAGATGATCCTCCCGAACCACGCGATTATACAGTTTATGCAGTAGACAATGATCAATCATATCTCGATTCAGAAATTATACAGACTACACCCAACATAATTCCTTTACTGGGTGACTTTGAAGTTTATGGCACCATTCCTAGAAAAGTTGATCTGGTATGGGCACACGACAGTTTACAGTATGCAGTCAATCCATATTCTTGTATCTCTGCTTGGCGCCGAGGCATGAACATAAATGGCATGTTGGTGCTGGCAGTGCCACAAGATACCTATTACTACAATAATAGACTAATAATAACAAATCACAGTGCCAATCCCTACAGTTACAACATACTAAATTTAATCTATATGTTGGCATGTAATGGATTTGATTGTAACGATGCATACTTTTATAGAAAACCCAATACTCCGTGGTTGTATGCTGCAGTATATGCCACTGAGTTTGATCCAGAGTCTCCCAAGTTGAGTTGGTACGAATTGGCTGAACGCAACTTGATCAACAGCAGTATCGTGGCCAGTGTCAACAAATATGGATTTGCCAGGCTTGATGATCTAGTAGTGAACTGGTTGGACAAAAGTCTCTACAAGATTGACAACTAAATATTCATACTGTATAATTGATACAAACACCAATAGCTTAATGGTAAAGCAGTCGACTCCTACGGCATAAATAAATGTTTAGGAGCCACTATGCTTTGTCGATATTGCAACAGGAATGCAAATAGTATAAGATCAAATCAACAACACGAAATTAGGTGTAAAGAAAATCCAGATGGGGCACAAGTAGCCCCATCATATGGTATGCTTGGTAAAAAAGGTGCAAATCAGTACACTTATGGTTCTAAGATGTCGGAAGAGACAAAACAGAAGATAAGCAAAACAACAACTGTTTATAATACCAAACGTTGGAGTGATCCTGAAAATAGAATTAAACATTCTGAATCGATGAAAAAGGCAGTTGATAATAATCCAGAATCATATACATCTGCTAACAGAGGTAGGACAAAACAAATTATAATCGATGGAATTAAATTTCAAGGAAAGTGGGAAGTGGATTTTTATAAATGGGCAAAAGAAAATAACCTAAGCCCAACTAGGCCAACAAAAGGATTTAAGTATATATGGAATGGAGAAAGAACATACTACCCAGATTTTTTTATAAAGTCTAAAAATTTATATGTCGAAATAAAAGGATACGAAACCGAAAGAGATAGAGCAAAATGGTTGCAGTTTCCAGAAAATTTGCGTATAATAAAAGAAACAGAAATTAAAAAAATTAGACAAGGATGTTTTGAGGGCCTTTAGCATAATTGGTCAGTGCCGCAAACTCATAATTTGTATTGTTCCTGTTCGAGTCAGGAAGGGCCCACAAAGCATCTTTGTATAAGTAAATATTTGCCCCGGTGACGGAATTGGTATACGTGTTGGTCTTAGAAGCCAAATTTTAGGAGTTCGAGTCTCCTCTGGGGCACCAATTTAAATCATCAACTTGGTTGAAAATAAAACATAAATAAAGTATAATAGGACACATGATGCAACACAATTTATGTCATTCGCTAGTACAACAACCCAATCTGGGCAAGTCAGCCCATTGGTGTCTAGCTGTCAACATCGATAGTTATGTATCATCAGAAACCAGCAGGGTCCCGGGAGACACAGTGTAACAAAATACACTTTAAACTCCAAGGACCCTAGGACTAAAAACCCTAGGGTTTTTTGTTTTTGTGAGGAGAAAAGTATGAAGCAACAAGATTTGAAGCAACGTGTGCGTGAGTTGCAGTTTATATCTGAACACACGCTCACTGAAGAACAACTGAAAAAGTTGATTCGGGACAAAGTTGAACGTGCTGAACGATATTATCGCAGCAAGCAGGTTCAAGAAGAACGTACATTACAGCCGTAAGGCCACAGTGTTGAGAGTAACGAGGACTCGCCAGACACTATAAACACTGGTAAACGGGCGGACAGGACACATGGAGTTCCATTTGTGGAACAATAGACTCCTGGGCAGGGTATTGGCCCTGTCATATCCTGTGGCAACACAGGGTATTCATAAACACATTGGATGAAGAAATCGGCGGGAACAGAGGTTCTGACGCGGATCCATTGAAAGGATCGACAAGGACCAATGTGTTTATGCATACGGAAGTGTGGCTGAGTCTGGCTTAAGGCAGCAGTCTTGAAAACTGAAGTGTGGTGACGCACCGTGGGTTCAAATCCTACCACTTCCGCCAGTATAAATATTTGTATGAACCAACATTGGAATGATTACGTCAAATCATGCTACGATCTTGTATTGGAAAGTGAAGCATTGATTGATCAAATGCTAATACACGAAGTTGAAGCATATGTGGTTCATTTGATGGCCAATAACTTTGAAAGAACAGACATTGGCAATGAAGCAATAGCAACAAAAATGATGACAGCCATGCAACAAGGCACTCGTCAAGATTTCTTAAGTGTCGGTGACGAATGTTTGTTGATTCACAGTTATCCATTATGCAGAAGTCGTTGGCCCAGCCCTGGTTACTATAGATCAATGGGCACAATAGCTTATGGTATGGCCAATCACATAATGGAAAAAAACTTTGAACCTGCTGGTCGGGTTCTTAGTGCAATTTTTTGCAAAATTAAATAGAGCAGTTGTGTTGTATTTTTACAACAACACATTTAAAAACTAAAATTCGTGTTACAATACACACATGTTAAAAAATTAACAGTTGGTGGGTTCGTCTATCGGTTTAGGACACTGGCCTTTCACGTCAGTAAGACGGGTTCGATTCCCGTACCCACTACCAAATTTGGTCTCATAGTATAATGGTTAGTATAGCGGCTTGTCACGCCGTCGATAGGAGTTCGATCCTCCTTGGGACCGCCAAATTGGAGATGTAGGAAAATTGGTAACCCCAGTGGACTGTAAATCCGCCGCCTCTGGCACTGTGTGTTCGACTCACACCGTCTCCACCATCATATAAATAATTTATGAACATATTAATATTAGGATGTAGTTTTGGAGTACCTGGCCAGTATCCAGGATATGTTCCGGAAGACCACACAGAGCATCAACTTAGGATGTTGGGGCACACAGTGTATAATTGTTCACAATGTGCTGGTAGTAATATTAATTCTTTAACAAGGGCTAAAAAGTTCTTAGCCGGTGAGCCTATACTTCTTCCAGATATTCTATATGATCCTACCAATCTCTGTGGGCCAACACAAATACTAAAAAAATCATTTGATGTAGATTGGATAGTTTGGTTTCATACCGAACTAATGAGAGATGCTTATGATCTCAGACTACCAATGCACAGTGCTATGGAATTAGTTTATACTCAATATTTTGATTTTGTAAACAGTTTAGGAGCAAAACTTGCTATAATAGGTGGAGCCGGACCTATACATCCTGCATTGTTTAATTATGGACAACCAGATTTTTCTATAATCAGCTGGTTCAATGAAATATTAAACTTAGACTTACCGCAAATACAAACTTTGTCTCGATTGGATATAGTGGAAAAAATGCAAGATATTGGTGTTGGAGAAAAACTAAAAATACTCCAGCAACATGCTGTAATTCGTCAAGCACTTGAAGACAGCGAAGATTTTCCTGACAATTATCATCCAGGCAATGGTCCGCATAGAGAGTTGACCAAAAGATTACATCAAATATTTACTGTTTGACGCATAACTCTAAATTGTGTATAATTCATGAAAATAAAAACAACACAATGTTGATAGAAACGTTCTAGCGTCACTAGATACTCTGACCCAGAGGATGAGAAGTGCTGTGACAAGCACGGGTGGTACTGTTCAAACCTGAAACAGCGTTGGCAATACGAGAACGGTCCCTGTCGGGAAGCGGGTGGAAGGAGTGTGTGATGGGTATGATAGCGTCATATCTTGATACTCTATAATTACCGCCGAGGGACGCAGAGCATTTTGTTGTTATTGATAAGTGTTTGAGATGAAACATGGGTATCGTTAACAGACGTGTTGACTATGCGGGCCTAACTGGCGTGGAACAGGTCCTGATATAACCAGCCGTACGCTGTTGCCGGGAAGCACCCGACGCATAAATTGGCCCTCAAACATTTTTCAATAACAATATGCAACGGTGGCAGAGTGGTCCAATGCAACGGATTGCAAATCCGTAACCCCGTGTGTTCAAATCACACCCGTTGCTCCAATTTTCCCCGATAGCTCAGCGGTAGAGCAGTAGACTGTTAATCTATTGGTCCGTGGTTCGATCCCACGTTGGGGAGCCAGATTGGCCCTGCTAGTTAAATGGCATAACATCTGTTTTGTAATCAGAGGTCGGCAGTTCGATTCTGTCGCAGGGCACCATTTGCTTTAATTGGATACTTGATGATAGAAGTGTTAAATACTATTACTTAAAACTGGTAAAAATTTTTACTAGATAAAATCACAATATGTATCAAGTAATTATACTAACTGGCGCCAATACTGGCCCTCCAACACAACCACCCAATATACCATCTACTGGAGCCTATAAATGTGCCAATGCTTTACGCATCAATGGATTTAGTTGTTTGGTCGTTGGGCATATATTAGATTATTCCATTGATGAAATCAATGAACTACTGGATCATGCAGTAAGTGAAGATACATTGATGATAGGCGTAAGCACTACATTTTTAACAGGCAGTCCAACAATGACTGGCGACCTAGCAAATAACGATACACGAGAAGAGCAACTAGATTCATTTGTAAATAGTAAATCTATAATGGACAAGTACAAGTACGTTGGCAACGGATTTGATAAAAATGTGCTGCATAGAATACGACAAAAGTTTCCCAAGATAAAATTTGTCACAGGCGGATACAATGCCAACCCTGATAGAGAAGTCACAGGATTGGATTTTATTTGTTTGGGCTATAGTGAAATCTCTATTGTTGATATTGCAAATCATTTGTTATATGGCACAGATATACCTAAAAGTCGTAAAAATGTATTTGGAACCGTTATAGTTGATGATGCCACTGCAGAATTGCATGATTTTCATAACGAGACCATGACATGGTTGCCCGAAGATGTAGTAACACATAACAAATTACCTATAGAAATCAGCAGGGGTTGCATATTCAATTGCAAATTTTGTGCTTTCCCCATGCGTGGCAAAAACAAATTAGATTACATCAAGTCTGCAGATTGTCTACGAGCAGAACTCATGTATAACTACGAAAATTATGGCATTATTGATTACAGCATAGTTGATGACACATTCAATGACTCTAGAGAAAAGTTATCAGCAGTGCGAGACATGGTTGCGACACTGCCGTTCCAGCCTATATTCTGGTGTTTTGCCAGGCTGGATCTCATTGCCATATGGCCAGACACTTTGGATATGCTGTATCAAATTGGTGTCAGATCAATGTTTTTGGGAGTGGAAACATTAAATAGAAAATCTGGATTAGCCATTGGCAAAGGATTTGAAAAAGACAAACTGATCAATATTGTAAAAATTATTAAAGAGCGATATCCAGATATATTGTTGTATGGATCTTTCATCATGGGAGTGCCATACGAAAGCGTGGAATCAGTCGAAGAAACCAATAGACTGCTGTGTTCAGGTGAGTTTCCGTTGGACAGTTGGAAATTTAGACCTTTGCAAATTTGGAGGCCCACTACAGTCACACGTACCGTATGGTTGAGCGAGTTTGATATGAATTGGGAAAAATATGGATATACTGAAATGGATAATCCTCCCGATCAAGTCAAAGTCTATTGGAAGAACGATGAGATGGATTATTTCACTGCCGTGGAGTTGTGTACAAAATTTGAATTGCAATATTTAGATGTAATCAAAAATCGAATAGGAAAATCATGGTTCAATCCCTACCTCGAAGCCTGGTTAGAAAATGAATCTAGACAAAATTTTCTTCCCAAGTACAAACGAAAACTGTTAGAATTGGTCAAGTCAAAAAAGTCTTTGACTTGAAATCAATACCCATATATAATATAACACTTGGAGCGGTGGCCGAACGGTAAGGCAGCGGATTGCTAATCCGTACAACGTGTTAAAGCGTTGACTGGGTTCGACTCCCAGTCG
>Ga0114962_10002452_pt1 | contig 15470 bp, 17 predicted proteins | sample C_130820_MF_Meta_FD_87017 | JGI IMG/M metagenome (GOLD analysis project Ga0114962, IMG submission 87017) | Freshwater microbial communities from Lake Croche, Canada to study carbon cycling - C_130820_MF_MetaG | ecosystem: Environmental > Aquatic > Freshwater > Lake | place: Lake Croche, Canada...
AGCTGTTATTAACAATTTGAATGATGATGTGTCTAAATTAAAAGAAGATTTGAGTATTTTAAATGATCAAATTTTATAATGTCACTCAAATATGTTAGTTGCTGAAAAATTAAAAGAAAAAGCTGAAGAGTCTATTATCAAATTAAAAGACTTAACAAAGCAGTATAAGTTTTATGAATATTATTTACAGGCAGTTAATAGAGATGGAGTTCCTTACGATTTAATTACAACTGCAGTTCCATTTATCGAACAGGAAATTAACAACATACTAAGTCAGTTAGTTGAATTTCAATTAATGCTTGAAATGGATGGCAAAAATATCAATTGTTATATCGTATATGATCAAGACAATTTTTGGTCAATTGAATTAACATCTGGTATGGAAAAATTCATATCATCTTTAGCTATTAGAACTGCATTGATAAACGTGTCTTCATTGCCTAGACCTAATTTCCTAGCTATTGACGAAGGTTTCGGAGTACTTGATTCTGATAACTTAAATTCAATATTTAATTTATTTGATTATTTAAAAACTCAATTTTCATTTATGTTAGTTATATCACATATCGATTCAATGAAAGATATAGTAGATAAATTGATTGAAATTACTAAAAACAATACAAGTTCTAAAATCTATTACGTTTAGATATTTATTTAAAATAGATATCAAATGCCAGTTAATTATGATTTATTAACTAATGAACTAACTTATCAAGGATTAGCTGATTTAAATGTTTTAATAGAAGATACTACCAGTAATTCTTCAGATTATTTTCGAGTTTCAAAATTACCAAAAGAATTTACTGCAGGTAAAAATACATTTCATTTCAAAGGAAACCCTTCTATATTTAAAGAAGGAAGTTATGTATATATTGAAATTTTAGATTCAAATGGTCAACCTTTATATTACGAAACTGCTTTAGATTTAGAATCAGCAGATCATGCAGCTATTGTAACTGTGCATGTTAATGCGACAACTCCCCCAGGTACAGGTTACATTATTTTATGTAGTACTATTAGAAATGACATTAATGGTAAATTTTTAAATACTTCAAAAATTAATTTACGATGGATTGCTCCTATTTATATAAATGCATCTAAACGAAATGATGCTGAAATTATTTTTAATAAACTTCCTGAAGTTACTATAACTCCATCTACAAGCTCATACACAAATTTATCATATAACGGAGGATTAAAATACAATAGCAGTTCTTACTACAACATAGATTATTATTATTACAATAATACGCCAGTACTTGTCACTTCATCATTAACTCCAATTGGGTTTAGAACTGATTTAGTAACTGGAAATGCAACGCTTAATTCGTCTAATATATCAAATGCAATTCCGTTAAGTTCATATGCTGTAAGCGAATCTAAATTAATTAAAGTTTCAAAATTCAATGGATCTGGTATTATTGTGTTAGATTCTCCATTGCAATTTTCAATACCTAACAGCAATTCGACATACATTCCTTCATACGCTAGATTTTCTAGCGCTAGTATTAATTTTGAAGTATCAGCTTCTAATTCACCAGAAATTACACAAAATTCAAATAATACAGCTATAGTATTTTTTAGTAATTTGCAACCTCAAACAGGAGAAGTCGCTAAAATTCGCTCATATTATAGAAGTTCTGGAATTGGAGAATATATTCTTTCCAATGAAACAGACATAACAAAACAAGCAACGGAATTTGGATTTAATGTTGATGTAGTATCAGCTTCATTTTATTTACCAACTATACAACGAAATGATAAATTAGATTTTAAATTTGAATTTATTAATCCTGAAGGTCTAGCTTCGAAGCAAGTTGTAGAATCTTTAAATAATTTATTTTTAGGTGGAAATACATATATTGGAGGAGATGATAACTTATTAACAGGATCTTTATATGTAGCTGGGGCTTCTGGAACTGGAGTGCACATTTCAGGAAAAGGTTCAGCTTCAATGATTCGAAGCATAGGATATACAGGATTTACAAATGCAAATCCTGGATTTGTAATGTATTCAGGATCAGTGCAATCGTTATTAGGAGCTTCAGAAAATTACAGTGGCGTTGGTTTAGAATTGTATGCTAATACAGGATCTTATTTCAAATATACAACTTCAGGGTCAGGTTTATTAGATATTCGAACTAGTAAATTTTTTATCGGAAATGATAATATATTTTTAAGTTCATCAAATAACAATTTAGAAATTAAAAATTACAATGCAGATCAAACTAAAACTTATTTTCATTTAGACCCTACAGGAAACGTCACTGCTTCAGCATTTATTGCTGTTACTGGTTCAGACGACACTCATTCACAATTTATGATGAATACCGCTATTGGATTAACAGACGGTAAAAACATTGGTCGTATAATATATCATCAAACAGATACAATTTCCGTAATTTCAGCTAGCAGCGAAATTTTAAATACAGCATATATACAATCATATACAGCGCCATTTACACAGCCAAACGCTAGAAATGTATTAAATTCAGGCTCGGCAATAGCTCCTAGATCTAATTCATGGCTAGCATATCAACCAATAATTTCAGATTTATCATATTATTCTCTTCCATTTGAAAATACTATTACTATATTTGGAAATGTATATGTAGATAAATATACTACAGGAAGTAGCAATGATGTTAATGTAGTATTAGCTTTAAGATTTTCAGTTTGGAGACCAGTAACTTCATCTTACGAACATTTTGGATTATCTGGAAATGTTGAATCGGCTTCAGGAGACTATGGATTTGTAAATGCAGTTTCTGGCACAATGAATTCTGGATCTAGTAATGTAACATATAATTCAACTAATTATAACGTCGCATCTACAGCTACTATACCACAATCAGCTGTATCAGGCGCTATATCAACAATGATTCCATTTAAAGCTGTTATTAATATTCCTAGCGGTTCGCAAGATTTAATAAATACAATTGATTTAGACTATGCATTTTTTAAAATGTATAATACAAGCGTACCTCCAGGGACAGATTTTACATTTCGAGCTAAATTTGCAAATTTCAGTGTAATGTCAAGTAGACTTTTAGCCTCAGACGCTTCTTCAGGGACTAATTTAATTACTAATTACTATCCTAATATTAATGGATAATGGTTTGTAATTTTAATCCTATTTAATTTTTATCATTATATTTATTACAAAGAAAAGATAAAATGGCAATACAAAATTTATCAAATCAGTATATATCACAATCATATCAAAGTTTGGTGCAAGTTTCATCTTCTGGATTGTTGTATGATGGAACTGGAAATATTATTTCAAAAGTAACTGCTACGATAATTCCAACAACATCGTCAATTGCAGTAACAGGATCTTTATATTTCGATGTAAATTCAAATAAATTATACATTCACAATGGAACTGTATGGAAATCAGCATCACTTTCATAATACTATAAAATAAATGATTAAAAATATAATAGCATTATATCCAGGCCGATTTCAGCCATTTGGAAAACATCATGCAGAAGCATTTAAGTGGTTAGAAAAACAATTTGGGGCTCACAATTGTTACATAGTAACTTCAAACGTCATAGACCCAGTAAAATCTCCATTTTCTTTCAAAGATAAACACGACATCATAAGTAATTACGGTCTTGCTGACAGGCTTGTACAGGTAAAAAATCCATATAAAGCAGAGGAGATTACCACGCAGCTGAATCCAGAAGACACTGCTTTAGTATTTATGGTGGGAGCAAAAGATATGAAAGAAGATCCTAGATTTAAAATAGGTAAAAAGAAAGATGGCAGCGATTCATATTTTCAAGAATACGCTAAAAATAAAAGCAATTTACAAGGATTTGATAAACATGGGTATTTAATTGTAGCACCTCATATTTCAATGAATATTCCAGGATATGGAGAAATGTCAGGAACTACATTGCGAAATGCGTTAGGAGATAATTCAGTTACTAGAGATCAAAGAATTAAATTATTCAAAGCTGCATTTGGATGGTATAATGAAAAAACAGCTAAAATGATATTTGATAGATTAGAAGGTTTGACAGAATCTAAATCTTCATTTATTGCAAATATTATGAAACAAAAAAATTTAACTGGGAGTGTATCTGAAAATCAAACTTCATTTTTCACTAAAGAATGGTGGAGCGAGTCTTTAAATTTACCAGAAATAGATTTGGTAAATTACGATATAACTTCAGAAGGATATATGTCGTTTGAACAACAAAAACAACACGACAAAAAAATGATAAAACTTAAAAAATTTTTAAAAAATAATACAGGAAAACCATTTGTATATGATTTTAATGAATTTCCTAAAACAGTATACGGTGTAAAAATGCCAACTCAAGAAGATATTAATGAATTGTTAATTAACGAAGGAGGGGCAGGGGGGCATATGCAGCATCTGTTCAATATTGAAGGAGTACAAACAGGTAAAGATTTAGTTAAAGTTTTTGTTCAATCTGTTGAATATTTAAAAAAAAGCCCTGCGTCTGTTAAAATTGATGGAGTAAATGCTTCTATTCGTTTAATTACATTAGATGGTAAAAAAGTCTTTGTAATGGATAGAGGTTCTAATAAACCTTTAGATGTAAAAGGTATTACCAAAGCAGAATTAGAAGATCGGTTTGGTGCTGGACATGGAATGATTAAAGTAGGCGGCACTGTATTAGATATTTTCAATGAATCTTTATCTTCAATTACTCCAGCTCTTAAAAAATTAGGTCTTTGGGATAATCCAAATATCATGTTTAACTTAGAATACGTAGCTGGTTCAACTAACGTATTGTCTTATAATAAAAATTTCTTAGCAGTACATGGTTTATTAGAAATTGAGCAAGTAACTCCAAAAAGACGAGCTACTAAAGAAATTAAGTATTCTAAACCAGCTTTACAAGATTTATTAAATAATTTAGTTCCAGCTGCAGCTGAAAAAGGATATGAAGTTTTAGGTTCTATTCCAACTACATTAGATGGAGACCCAGATTTAACAGGAGCATTAAATAAAAAATATACAGTTAATTACGGAAATAAAAAAGAAACTAAAACTCTTTCTCAATGGTTAGCTCAAACAACTATTCCAGATAATGAAATTAAAACTGTTGATGGTAAGAGAATTTCTGCATTATCAAAAGACGTGTTAATTAAAATTTCAGAAGGCACTCCATTGTCAGAATATATTGCAGATCCTAAAGATTACAAAGCTGCTGTAGATGGATTTGTTACTTACATGGCTACTATGAAGCTAGGAGATGCTATTTTAGAAAAATTAAATTCTCCGCTAGGGCCTGTATCAGATCATGAAGGTATTGTAATTCGCGATCCTAAAATTTCTAAAAAACCATTTAAAATTACTGGAAATTTCATTTTAGGTGGATTAGCATCATCTTTTAAAAAGTAACATATTTATTTATAAATAATAAACAATGAGTACAAAGTTACGTAATATAGATGCCATTAAAAAAATGCTTGATGGCACTCACAGAATGCAAACTAAACAAACAGTTAGATTTGCTAACACTAAAAATACTCAAGAAATTCATGCAGTAGGTGAAGTTTGGACTGACGCTGACGGAATTGAATGTGAGCAAAGAGAAGGATTTAAAATTAAAAAAGGTAAGATGGATGAAATTCGTTCGCTTATCGCAGCTTCTAGAATGCCTTCACATTGCCCAAAATGTAAAGAACCAATGGATAATCCTAGATTAGATGAAAAGTTTTGGAAATTAGAAGGTCATTGTTTTGACTGTCAAGTTGCATTTGAACATGATTTGCGTATTGAAGGGAAATTTGAAGAATACGAAAAAGAAAAAATGTTAAAAAATGCAGAAGCTTGGTTAAAAGAAGCTGAACAAGAAGCTATTGAATTAGCAGCTGCGTTTAGAAATCCATTGGCTTACATTAATGTTGATGGGACTTCTGAAAAATGGAATGGCGGATTGTCAGGAGATGAAATGGCTGAAAAAATTGAAAATGAATTTAAAATGTTCAAAGAAAATTTTATCAATAAATTAAAAAAACCTTAAAATTATAAATTATGACGCAGTCGTTAGAAACAATTATAGTTGCATTTTTAACTGGAGTTGCAGGCCCTGTATTAGTAATATTAGTAAAAACTTTCATAGAAAGAAAAAAGAAATCAATTGATACAATTGAAAATACTTTAGAAATTTCAAAATTAATAACAGCTAAAATAGAAGGAATCAAAGATGAATTCAAAGCTGATCGAGTTTGGGTTGCACAATTTCATAACGGCGGTCATTTTTATCCAACAGGTAAATCAATAGCAAAATTTTCTATATTTTACGAAACTGTAACAGTTGGAGTATCTTCAATTCAATCTAATTTTCAAAATATACCAGTTAATTTATTTTCAAAGTCAATTAATGAATTGCTAGAAAATGACGTAATTAAAATTTCTGATTTCAGTAGCACTGCAATTGCTACATTTGGATTAAAATATGTTGCAGAAGAACATAATTGTAAATCAGGTTATTTTTTTGCTATTAAAACAATAGACAATAAATTTATTGGATTTTTAGGAGTAGGATTTACCAAACAAAAAACTAAATTAGATGCAGAATCTATAAATCACATTTCAAATCACGCTTCAGCAATGGGCGGAGTACTAATGACACATTATCAATAAAAATAATATATAATGACACCAACTATTTCAAAAGAATTAAAAAAAGCAACAGAAACATTGCAAATAAAAATGTTAGCAATGCAAGAAGAAGAAGCTAAAATGCTTGCTCTTAAATCATCGTTTGTCAATTCAACAGATCCAATTAAAAAAGAAAAAATAAAGCCTGCGTTAATTGCTCAAGCAAAAAAATTAAAACAAGCTGAATTTGAAGCTGATATGGCCGATAAAATGTTTCATAAAATTCTCTCAAATGAACCTGGAGATATTTATGATTTATTAGATCATAAAATTCAAGAGCATGTTGTTAGAATGGCAGTTCGTAAAATTGTCAAAGAATCAATAAATTTACATGAAAATGATGAAGTTTCGTTAACTAGCGAAGTTGAAAAATTTTTTAAATCAAATAAAAAAAAATTAGAATCGCTAGTTGATGACAATGACTGGGATGAATTTTATGAATTAGGGTTTGAAAAATTTCCAGATGCAGACCAAGATGATGTTGCTCAAGCAATGAACAATGCAGCAATTGCAGCAGGTTGGTTTGAAAATGAAATTGAAGATTTTAGACAATCTGAAAAAGAACTAAAAGATATGGCTTTTGGAAGTAAAGCTCAGCAAAAAGGAATTAACATGGGCAATTATGATAAAAAAATGAAACAGCCTAAAGCATCTTCTTCAGAACTTTATATTGAATCTAAAAAAAAAGATATCACGCCAATAATTGAAGCTGAATATAAAGGAAGAAAAGTAAAATTAAATAAGCCGTTTTATACTCCCGGAGGCCCTAGAAAACGTGCAGTATACGTTAAAAATGAAAAAGGCAATATAGTTAAAGTAGGATTTGGGGATCCAAATATGAGAATTAAAAAATCAATTCCGGCCCGAAGAAAATCATATAGAGCTAGACATCATTGTGAAAACCCAGGGCCTCATTGGAAAGCAAATTATTGGAGCTGCAAAGCTTGGTAAATTAAATATTATAAATAAAATGATAAAGTTAATAGATTTAATAAAAGAAGAAGCTATAAAATGCCCAGTAGCTACTCAAAACATTGAAGTCAATTTAAAGCATAGGCAAATTGCTATTGATAGATATGGATATGGGCCATTGAATCCTAACAATCCAAACATTAAATTTTGGAAAGAAAAAGCTGAAAGATGGAAATTAGATTCAATTGAAGAAGCTAAATCGGCTAGATGTAATTCATGCGCAGCGTTTAATATTACTTCAAAAATTTTAAATTGCATTGAAAAAGGATTATCTTCTGGAGAAAAAGAAGTGTCAGTTAATGAAAGCGATGATTCTGAAAATGCTAAAATAAATAATGAAAAACCGCAAAATGATGATTTAGCTTGGGATACTATAGATGCTGGAAAATTAGGATATTGCACAATGCACAAATTCAAATGTGCTGGTTCTAGAACTTGCGATGCTTGGATTACTGGCGGGCCTGTAAAAGATAAATAATATGCCTTTAATTAAACCAGTTTTAGAATTGCAAATATTAACAGCATTTCAAAAAATGTCAAATGCTGAAACTGATATGGCAACTGCTCAACAAGATTTAGCTAAAGCTTTAGCAACTGCCATAGATTCTTACATTAAATCAGCTACAGTAACAGTAACTCCAGGTCAAGTAGTAGTAGGGACTGCAGGTCCTGTGCCAGTTGCTGCGACAACAACAACTCCTGGTATTGCAATAATTTCTTAAGTAATTACTATTTCTATATTTATATAAAATATAATATAGTAATTTATGATGACATTTTTAAAAAAAAATTTTAATTATTTAATAATATTAACTTTAATAGTTATTATTATTTTACAACGCTCATGTAATTCTTCCAATATAGACAAAAAAACAATTGTCGTTGATGGAAAAAAATACAATATAGTTAAGCAAGTAATAGATACTGCTTACATAACAAAAACACAAACTGTATATAAACCGGGAAAGACTATTTATCAAGATTCTCCTGTATATATTACAATGCCTACAAATGTAGATACAGCTTTAATACTTAAAGAATTTTATGCATTACGAGTTTATAAAGATACTTTGAAATTAACAGATAGTCTAGGTTATATTTCTGTTATTGATTCAATATCTAAAAATGTATTATTAGGAAGAACATGGAATGCAAAAGTAAATAAAATAGTAATTGATTCGACATTATATTTAAAAGATCTTCCAAAAAATCAAATATATATAGGACCTTCATTAGGAATGCAGCGACCATTATATACAACGTTTGGAGGTACTTTGCTATTGAAAACTAAAAATGACCATATATACGGAATTGGTGCTGGCATTAATTCACAATTGCATGCATATTTTCAAGGTACCATTCTTTGGAAAATTTCACTTAAAAAATAAATTACAAATAAGTTATGGGACAATCTTTAAAAGAAATAATAAGAGACGAATACAAGAAATGTGCTTCTGACCCAGTACATTTCATGAAAAAATATTGTCAAATTCAACATCCACAAAAAGGTAAAATTCCATTTCATCTTTATCCATTTCAAGAAAATGTGTTAAGAGATTTGCGAGATCATGATTACAACATCATATTAAAATCTAGACAATTAGGTATATCAACTTTATCTGCGGGATATGCACTTTGGCTAATGACATTTTTTGCAGATAAAAACATTTTAGTTATTGCAACTAAACAAGAAGTAGCAAAAAACTTAGTATTAAAGGTAAAAGTTATGTATGAAAATTTACCTTCATGGTTAAAATTATCTACATTAGAAGATAATAAATTGTCTTTACGTTTAAATAATGGGTCTCAAATTAAAGCAACTTCTTCATCAGGCGACACAGGACGTTCTGAAGCATTGTCTTTATTAATTATTGATGAGTGTTGTGAGTATGATACTACTATTACTGTTAAAAATAAACGCACTGATATAGCAGAAACTATTAGCATTGGGGATTTATATAAACGTCTAGAAAATTTACCGTAGCCATATTTTTTCTAAAATACGAGAATCAAACAAACGCACTCATAATGATCCTAAATGGAGATTATCTAAAAATGAAATATATAAACAGTCACATAAAAAAATATGATTATTAATACTGAATACACAATTTTAACGCCAACTGGATATTCAGATTTTGATGGAATATCTAAAAAAACAACAAATATAATTTTTTTAATTAAATTTGATAATGGCTCATTAATAAAATGCACTGAAAATCATTTAATTAAATTTACAGAGTCGGAATTTTTAGAGGCTTGTCTTATACAAGAAGGTGATATAATATTCGGTAACAAGCGTGTAGTTGAAGTTAGTTATGAAGAGGGTAGTTTTGAAGTATTTGATCCAATTAATGTAAAGTTAAATGGCGAATATTATAGCAATGATATTATAAGTCATAACTGCGCGTTTATTTCCAATGTAGAAGAAATTTGGATTGCATCTCAACAAACTTTAGCAACAGGAGGCGGTGCAATTATATTATCAACTCCTAACGGGACTGGTAATTTTTTTCATAAAACATGGGTAAAGGCTGAAGCTAAAGAAGGTCAGCATAAATTTAATCCTATCAGATTGCATTGGTCAGTACATCCTGACAGAAATCAATCTTGGCGCGATAAACAAGATGAATTGTTAGGGCCTAAAGCTGCTGGTCAAGAATGTGATTGTGATTTTGTATCTTCAGGACATACAGTAATTGAAGGAACATTATTGCAATGGTATAAACAAACTACAGTTCAAGATCCAATTGAAAAAAGAGGTATAGATGGAAATTTATGGATATGGGAACAGCCAGATTATACCAGAGATTATATTATAGTAGCTGACGTTGCTCGTGGAGACGGGGCTGACCATTCTGCTTTTCATGTAATTGATGTAGAATCAGTAACGCAAGTTGCAGAATATAAAGGGCAAATACACACTAAAGATTATGGCAATCTTTTAGTGAATATAGCAACTGAATATAATGATGCATTGTTAGTAATTGAAAATGCTAATGTAGGATGGGCTTCAATTCAAGTTGCTATTGACAGGAATTATAAAAATATGTATTATTCTCCTAAAGATGGTCAAATATCAGACGTATCCCAGCAATTATCTAGATATGTTGATTTAAAAGACACTTCACAAATGACGCCAGGATTTACAACTTCATCTAGAACTCGCCCATTAATTATTTCTAAATTAGATACTTACATGAGAGAAAGAATTCCAATAATTCGAAGTCAACGATTAATTGATGAATTGTTTGTATTTATTTGGAATGGCTCAAAACCTGAAGCTCAACATGGTTATAATGATGATCTTGTGTTATCATTTTGTATTGGATTATGGATTAGAGATACTGCATTGAAACTTCGTCAGCAAGGAATGGAACTAAACAGAAAAACTTTAGATTATTTTGGTAAAGGGGCAGGCGCTTACAATTCAACAGCAGGAAATATGAAACATTCAGGTTGGTCTATGGAAACAGGAAGACGTGGGGAAGATGAGTCTTTAACTTGGTTAATATAAAAATTTGATATTTATTTAAAATAAAAATATGGCAGATACTACATTATATGGTCGTTTAAAGCGACTTTTCAACAGTAATGTTATTGTGCGTAAAGTTGGAAAAGATAAGCTTCGAGTTGTTGATAACGATCATTTACAGTCTTTAGGAAACGCACATAACTCAAAATTTATTGACAGATTTACTCGGTTACATGGCGTTAGACCTAATTCATTAAATACATATAACGCAAATTACAATTACTTTTCTTCTAAAACAGAATTATATACAGATTATGAAGTAATGGATCAAGATTCTATTATTTCTTCTGCTTTAGACATTTACGCTGATGAAACAGTTATGAAAGATGATTTTGGTGATGTTTTAAGAATTACTAGCAATGACGAAAACATTAAAAAAATCCTTCACAATTTATTTTACGACATTCTTAACATAGAATTTAATTTATGGCCTTGGGTTCGTAATATGTGTAAATATGGAGATTTATATTTACATTTAGATATTCAAGAAGAAATTGGAATTGTAAACGTAACTCCATTATCAGCATATGAAATAATTCGAGAAGAAGGTATGGATCCAAATAATCCATATCACGTACAATTTAAACAATTAGGCGGTGGTAACATTGTTTATGAAACTTTTGAAATTGCACATTTTAGAAATTTAACAGATTCAAATTTTTTACCATATGGAAAATCAATGATTGAAGGCGGTCGTAAAGTTTGGAAACAATTAACGTTAATGGAAGATGCAATGCTTATTCATAGAATTATGCGTGCGCCTGAAAAGCGTATATTTAAAATTGATGTAGGAAACATTCCTCCTAATGAAATTGATAATTACATGCAGAAAATTATGAACACTATGAAAAAGACTCCGTATGTGGATGAGAAAACGGGAGAGTATAATCTTAAATTTAACATGATGAACATGTTAGAAGATTATTTTTTACCTGTTCGTGGCGGTCAATCTGGAACTGAAATTGATACGTTATCTGGAATGGAATTTACTGGAATTGATGATATTGAATATTTAAGAAATAAAATGATGGCTGCCTTAAAAGTTCCAAAAGCGTTTATTGGATATGAAGAAGGCTTAGGTGGTAAAGCTACACTCGCAGCAGAAGATGTTCGATTTGCTAGAACTATTGAAAGAATTCAAAGAGTTGTAATATCAGAATTATATAAAATAGCAATTATTCATTTAACTTCTCAAGGTTATGCTGATGCTGAATTGACTGATTTTGAGTTAACAATGACTTCTCCTTCAACTCTTTACGAGCAAGAAAAATTAACATTGTATGGTACTAAAGTGTCTTTAGCTGGAGATATGATGGAAAAGAAATTGATGGGACGAGATTGGATTTATCAAAATATATTTAACTTTACTCCAGATGATATTGAAGATATTGATAAAGGATTAATTAAAGATCAAAAAAATACGTTTAGGCTGAATAAAATTTCTGAAGAAGGTGAAGATCCTGCAAATCCAGTTCCAAAGAAAAAAGAAAAAAAGGAAGAAGAAAAAGAATCTAATCCATTTGAAGAAGGAGTTGATGAAGAATTATTGAATAAATACGACAATCGAATAAAAGATAAAAAAGAAAATAAAGAACGAAAAAAAGCGGAAGTACCTGAAGGGGGATGGCCTGGCGCAGGTCGTCCAAAAGAAATCATGAAATATAATACTCATGAGCATCCTAGAGGATATGATCCATTAGGCAAAGTAGCATGGAAAAACGCAAGAAATGAATCAATTGATTTATTGAAAAGAAAATATGGTTTAGATAAATTAGTTACTAAAAAAACGTCATTAATTAATGAGCAACGTAGTATGCTAGATGAGTTAAATATTATTCCAGAAGAAATTTAAAATTTTATATTTATTATTAAGAAAAATAACATTAAACCTGAATGAAACCATTAAAACACTCAAAGTTTAAAAACACTGGTATTTTGTTTGAATTGCTTGTTCGACAAATCACTTCTGACACTTTAAATAATAGCGATTCAAAAGCCATTGGGATTATAAAAAAATATTTTGCTAAATCTACGGAATTATCAAAAGAACTTAATTTATATCAAACTTTAGTTAAAGAAAAATTTTCAAAAGAAGATAAAGCAACTGCTTTAATTGAAGCTGTATTAGTAGCTAAATCACAATTAAATCAAACTATATTAAACAGACAAAAATATAATTTAATTAAAGAAATTAAAGAAAATTATTCATTAGAAGATTTTTTCAAAACAAAAATTAACAATTACAAAACTTTAGCAGCTATATTTAAATTATTTGAATATACAGTGGCAGATAATCCTGTAGATTCTGTTAATAACAGATATACACTTATTGAACATATTACTCGAAGTGAAATTAAAAAAACTAACGAATTAAATGAAATGTCTGCTTTTGTTAAGCAAAATAAAGAAGTTCGGTTGCTGTCTTATAAAATTTTAGTTGATAAATTCAATGAAAAATATTCTAAATTAAATGAAGCGCAGAAAAATTTATTAAGACAATATATTAATTCTGTTTCAAATAGCCCTGAATTAAAAGAATTTATTAATGAAGAAGTTCATTCTCTTCAAAAAGAATTAAAAACTTTATCTGTAAAGGTAGATGATAAAGTAGTTAAAATTAAATTATCTGAAGTAGTTAATTTATTAAATAAAATTACTTTAACAAAATCAGTAAAAGACATTCACGTCTTAAATATGTTACGATATCACGAATTAATTAAAGAACTTAAAAAAATATAAATTATGCCAGACGGAAATCCAATTCAAGGGTCTTATACAGTGCCCGTAGTCCCATATCATCAAGGCAATAATGCGCAATTTGTGCGTACTATCAGGGTGACAGGTTCATTAAATAATCCATTAACATTAACAGGTAGTTACGCAAATAATGCTGCGTTTATGGTAATGAATACTGCTAGCGTATTTATATCTACGTCAAATGGCACTTCATACAGCGGCGCTGATTTTCATACCACAGGTCAAAATCACCAAATATACAACATTGCTTTATCTACAGTATCTGCATCAGCAGGAGGTGATATTACTATATTATACAATTATTAAACAAACAATAACAATTAAATTAATGTCATATATAAACTCGTTTAAACAATTTCTTGTTAAAGAATCTAATGAATATGAAGATAATTCAAATTTAATAGATGATGAACAAGATGATTTTGCAATTGAAGATGAATTAGATGAAATGTCATCAGCTGCTGGGGCAGGAGCCTATGATACTCCTAACGCATTTGGGAAATTATCAGATGATGATATTGAAATGTTAGGATATAAAAAAGTAAAACTTGCAAAAAAAGAATCAGTAGATTCTAATTTTGTTGCTATGTCGAAAGCTTTACATTTAAAAGAAATTACTTATTCTGATTATAAAAAAGATCCCGTAGCTACTCCTAAACAAAAAATCAATTCTTCAATTAATTATATTAATAAAGGATTAAAAGAAATTGAAAAAGTTGTAAACCATAACGTTCGATTAAAACAAGAAATGGGCATTGACAATAATATTTATTGGAAATCATCCCGTGAAAATCTTGCTAAAATTAGTGAGCGTTTAATGAGAGTTTCTAAACAATTAAAAGAATTAGCATCATAATGAAAACCAAAGATTTATTAGTAGATTATATTACATTCGACATTTCTCCAGAAACGATTACCGAGTCCATGGAAAAAAATAATGGACGATTGTTAGTTAAAGGAGTATTGCAAAGAGCGGACGCAAAAAACCAAAACGGGAGAGTATATCCAAAAGATATTTTAATTCGTGAGGCTAAAAAATATTCTGAAATTAACATTAAAGAAAGAAGAGCTTTAGGAGAATTAGATCATCCAGATTCTTCTGTTGTCAATTTAAACAATGTATCTCATAACATTACTGAAATGCATTGGGATGGCAATGATTTAGTAGGTACAGTTGAAATTTTATCAACACCGTCTGGAAATATTTTAAAAGAATTGTTTAAATGCGGAATTAAATTAGGAATATCTTCTAGAGGTTTAGGTTCAGTAAAAACTTTAGGAGAAGGTGAAGTTGAAGTGCAGCCAGATTTTGAATTAATTGCATTTGATTTTGTTTCTAATCCATCAACTCATGGCGCATTTTTACGACCATCAAATGTGAATGAATCAGTTGACAAATCAATTAAAGCAAATAAATATGAAACTGTTAATCGTTTAATTACTGACATTTTAACTGATAATAAATAATGACAATTAAATTACAAGAATTAATGGGGCTTAAAGTAGCTAACTTAAAACCATTAAAAGAATCTGCTTTTGTAGAACCTTCAGATC
>Ga0114962_10002455_pt1 | contig 15465 bp, 12 predicted proteins | sample C_130820_MF_Meta_FD_87017 | JGI IMG/M metagenome (GOLD analysis project Ga0114962, IMG submission 87017) | Freshwater microbial communities from Lake Croche, Canada to study carbon cycling - C_130820_MF_MetaG | ecosystem: Environmental > Aquatic > Freshwater > Lake | place: Lake Croche, Canada...
CGACGAGCCCGGCCGCGGCCAGCTGATCGTCGCGCGTCCCGAGGGCGAGCCTGCGGGCGACGCGCGACTGGAGCACGTCGCGCCCCAGCCGGGAATCCCACAGTGGCCCGCGCTCCCCGCCCAGCCGCGCGAGGGTCGCCGGCCGGTCCTCGGAAAGGAGCCGCTCGACGGCCCACCAGACCAGCAGCGGAATGTGGATGTCGTCGCCGTCGGCAGGCGTCGCCTCGGGATCGCGGGCGAGAAACGCGGCGACCAGCGGCAACGACTGATCCGCGGGGAGGCGGCGGGCCGAGGCAGCCAACTGGCTGCGTACCCGAGGGTCATCCTCGGCGTTTGCCGCCGTCTCGAGGGCTGCGAGCAGAGAGGGAGGGATGCGGCCATCGTCACAGGCGAGCCGAACAGCCCACGCCCTCACCCACGGATCAAAGTGCCCGAGCAGGGCGATCCATTCCTGCTCGCTCGGGGGCCCGAGGCGGACCAGCGCCCAGGCAAGGTCGAGCGGAAAGGAGGCTGGCCCGGGCGTGGGGCCGAGGAGGAGCCGGGCAACCCGGTCGCGGGCGCCCTCTGGCTGGCGGTGGGCCAGCTCGAGCAGCGCCGTCTGCCGAATCCAGCGATTGGGATCGGAGAGCCGCTCGACAAGGGCCGCGCCGTCGTCGCGGGCGAGGTTGGGGAGCCGGGCAGGGGGGGCGGCCGCAGCCGCGAGCCTCCAGATGCGCCCCCGATCCCGGTCGATCCGCCCCTGATAGTGGCTGGCATGGTCGATGCGCTGCTCGTAGAAGTCGCAGACATAGAGGGCCCCATCGGGACCGAGCTGGATGTCGACCGGACGAAACCAGCTGTCATCGCAGGCCAGGGGAATGTCGAGATCATGGGTAGCAAGGCTCGAGCGATCGGGGCGAATGGCACTGCGAACCACCTGCCCCTGGAGCGGGGCCACGCCGAACAGGCTCCCGGCATACTTTTCACCGAGCGCCGGGGCGTCGTTGACGGCGAGGGCATGGGTGAATCGCGGGGCACTGTGGTGGCTGATCGGCTCGAAGAAGCCGAAGGCGAACGGGCTCGACAGCTCGCCGTGCTTTTCGAACCCCTTCCGCGAGAAGCCCCCCTGCACGTAGTGGAAGCCACGGGTGTCACCGCCGTTGTGGCCCGAGAGGAGCCGGCCGGAAGCGTCGAACTCGACCCCGAAGGCATTCCCTCCCCCTTCGGCGAAGATCTCGTAGCGCCCCGTTGGCGGGTGGTAGCGCCAGATGCATTGCCCGGTCGACACGACCGGCGGGGTGTTGGCCCCGGGGCGGCGGACGCGGCTGGTGACCGTGCTCCCCTGGGCGGCGTAGAGCCAGCCATCGGGCCCCCAGCGGAGATTGTTGGCGATCGAGTGGGAATCCTCGATGCCGAAGCCCTCGAGATGGACGACCGGATCGCCGTCGGGGCGATCGTCCCGGTCGGCGTCGGGATAGAAGAGGAGGTAGGGAGGCTGGAGGACCCACAAGCCCCCGGCATCGAAAGCGAAGCTCGAGACGAGGCTCAAGCCATCGACGAAAACCCCGTGTTTTTCGACGATCCCGTCGCCGTCGGCATCCTCGTGGAAGGAGATCTGGTCGAGACCGCGGTCGTGGTGGGGAGGGGCGGCCGGCACCTTGTCGTAGACGCTCCGCAAGAAGGCGTCGCGGCTGACCATCGTCAGCCCCGCCGGCTCCGGGTACTGGATAAACTCGGCCACCCAGATCCGGCCCCGGGCATCCCATTTCACCGAGAGAGGCTGACGGACCGCCGGCTCGGCAAGGAGGAGATCGACGCGGAGATCCTCCGCCACCCGGAAGCGGCCCTGTTCGTCCGCGGCGGAGAGTGGCCCACTGTCGTCGATCCGGCGGAGCGTCGCCTCGACTTCCGCCGCCGGTTCGACCTCCGGTTCCAGGAGCGCCGGAGGCTGGTCGCGAACGATCTCCCCCCCCCGGAACATCCACCGGCCGGTGAGGCGGAGGGCTTCATCCCCCGCGAAGAGCACCGGCGCTGCCACGTTGAATCCGGTCCGTCCGTCCCGCAGGCAGGTCCTGACGACGATCTCGGCCCGCTTTCCGGCCGGCAGAAGACCGGCAGGGATCCGGAACCGGTCGGGCCCCCCCAGGCCGCTGCGGAACCGGGGAGGAAACTCCCCAGCGCCCCCGACGGACTGGCCGTTGGCAATCACCTCGACCGCCGCATCGAACGGCTCGACAAACAACTCCAAGGCTCTCCCTTCCCAACCGGCCGGCACGACCACCGAGCAGCGGTACCAGCCGGTGCCATCGACGCCCCGTTCCGGTTGCCGGAACACCTCCGGCACCGTCACCGGCTTGTCGGCCCTGGGGTCGACGTCGTCAGCCCACACACCCCCCGCCACGATTGAGACCCACAGCCAAGCGACGGCGGCGGGGATCGGTAGGCGGCGGCTCAAGCGGCATGGACGGGCGGTCATCATCGGTCGGTTTCCCCTCAGTCCCCGGTCATCCACCCTCTCCCCCGGAGGATTCCAAACCGGATTCTATCCGTCTTCGAGCCGTTTCTCCCTCCGGCTCGCCGTCGGCCGACGCGCCGTAAGTCCCTATCTGGACACAAATCCAGGTAATTCAGGCAATATAGGCAATCTACGTCAAGTTGAGTGATTTACATGCCATTCCTCCACTGCTAGCCTGACGCGTTGGTTTTGGAGCCTGAAACTCTCGGAGCAAGCCGCCTTCACCCGATGGACATTGGGGAAGCGGTTTCAAGGAGGAGTGCCACGATGCGCATGAGGCGAGCAGCGACCTTTCGGTCATGGGCACGAAGCCCCTGGCAGCAGACTTCCCCTTCCGGGCAGCGAGGGCAGCGGCCCGACTTCGAGTCGGCCCTCCGCGGCGCCATCGCCGGCATCGCCCTGGCGACTCTTTCCCCCCTGGGAACCCTTCCCGGACATCTCGCCCCGGCGGCGGCCGCTGCCGAGGTGGCCCACCAGGCTTGGCACACCAGCTACGCCAGCGCGATCGCCCAGGCCGAGCAGACCGGCCAGCCGGTCCTGGCCGTGTTCACCGGCAGCGACTGGTGCCCGCACTGCAAAACACTCGAGAAAAACGTCCTCGATTCGGGCGCTTTTCGGGAATGGGCCCAGCAGAACGTCGTCCTCCTGATGATCGACCTCCCCGAGCACGGGATCACGGAAGCCGTCCGGGTGGAACGCTCGAAGGTCTGCATCAAATACGGCGTGCGAAACTTCCCGGCCGTCCTTCTGATCGGCCCTGACGGCACGAAGCTCGCCGAGAAGCGCGGTTACCAGGGGCAGTCGCCGGCTTCCTGGATTGCCGACATGGCCAAGTCGCTCCCGGAACAGCCCGCCAAGACCGAGGTCGTCTCCACGGCTCCGGCCGCCGCCCCCCCTGGGGTCATCGATTCACTCGACAAGGCGATCGAAACGGCGCGGGGGGCGAAGCGTCCGATCCTCCTCGTTGTTGCCCGCCCCGGCGACAAGGCCGCCCGGAGCCACTCCGATTCGCTCATCTCCGACCCGGAGTTCGCCCCCTTTGTTCGGGACAACTTCATCGTCGCCCACGTTCCGCCGACAGCCTCCAGCGGCACGCAGGAAGCCGATTCGATGGAAAATCTTCTCGGCGGCGTCGAGCTCGCCCCTGACGCGGTCGAGCTGATCGTGACCGACGACGGTCAGACGCCGCTGTTTAGCCAATCGGGGGCCCAACCGCCGGCACGGATCGTTCATGGCTTGCGGCGTTTCCTCGCCGCCCGCCAAGCGTCGCGGTTCGGTGAGACAGCGCCACGGCGCTGATCCCGGTCTCGTCCCCAGCCCCCCTCATCACTCCGGAACGTCGGTCGGATCGACGCGCAGCCGGACAAGTTCGTCGTTGATCTCGGCGACCGAGGCGCGGAGCTGGTTCATGGCGGTCACGAAGGCCTCGACGGCAGACGCCGATTGGCCTGCACCGACGCGGAGCCGTTCAAGTGAATCGCGGATCTGGCGGGCCCCGGCATTCTGGTTTTCCATGCCGTTGTGGACTTGATCGAGGGCCTGCGTCACCGACTGCACCGGCGCCACGATCCCCGCCAACTGCCGACTGACATCGGTGACCTGCTGGATTCGGGTGCTGACCTCGTTGCGGAAGCGGTCCATCTCCATCGTGCCGCTGGAGACCGCCGATTGCATGTCGCGCACCATCCGCTCGATGTCTTTCGTGGCCAGGGCGGTCTGATCAGCCAGGCGCCGGATCTCCTGGGCCACGATCCGGAAGCCGCGACCGGCCTCCCCCGCCTTTTCCGCCTCGATGGTGGCATTGACGGAGAGGAGATTCGTCTGGTCGGCAACCTTGGCGATCGTTGTCACCACGGCGTTGATCCCCCCGGCGCGCTGGCGGATCGTCGCCAGTTTCCTCGTGAAGGCGGTCATCACCTCGTCGAGCTGGCGCATCGACTCCGACATCCGCTCCAGACCATACCTGCCATCGTCGGCGACGCGGGCCGCCTCACGGGCCGCGAGGGTCACCGCCCCCGTGGCACCGAGGAGCTGCTCGGCGTTCGAGGAAATCTGCGACGCGGCCCCGGAAACGTCCGACACCGAACCACTGAAGCCGCGGACGATCCGTTCCTGTCGCGCCAGCGCTACCGATACGTCAGACTCGACCTCCGTGACGCGGGCTCCGGCCGACTGGAGCCGGCCGATCGTCTCGCGGAGCGCGGCCGACATCCGCCCCACGCCCGCGAGGAGCTGACCCGCCTCGTCGTTCCCGCCGGGCGGCACCACCCCGCTGATGTCACCCGCGGCGATCGATTCGGCGATCGCGGTCGACACGCGCACCGACTCGGTCGTCGATCTGGCCAGCCAGCGGGCTAGGAGGATCGCCGGCAGGCCGACGAGAACAGACGCCAGCGCTCCCGCGAGGAGCTCCCAAGTCCACAGATCCCGGCCGACACGGGTGGCCACGGCGACGAGCACCGCCCCCCCTCGGCCACCGTCGGCGCGGACCACCGGCGCGGCGACGCGGACCATCGCCCCCTCCACGCGTCCCGCCGAGCGACCGGTGGCGATCGATTCCTTCACCAGCCCCGCGTCAGCTTGATCGAGGGGGAGCGCGGAATCGGCCGGATTGCCATTGTCATCGATGACCCGGGCCACGAGGGGACTGGAATAGGCATCGAGGATCCGCACCTCGCGGATATCCCCCACGGTCACCTCGCTGACGAGGCGGCGAAGGCCGGGGGTGGTGTCGCGTCTACCCTGGTCGCCAGCCTCGGCGTCGACCGTCGACGGCCCCTCCTCGGCAAACGCCGTCGCCCTGGCGAGTACCTCCGCAACGCCGTGGGCGCCGGCACGGGCCTGCTCGAGGATCGCCCGCCGGGCGGCGACGGCCTGGAGAGTCGACGTCACCCCGACGGCGGCCACCACGAGCAGGAAGGACGAAATCGCGATTCTGGACCAGAGCGGCATGCACGGGTTCTCCCGGAGGCTATCCCACCGGGGCCACGGTGGAGGGAGAGCCCCGCTGAAAGCTAGTCCGCTTTCGCGGTCGATGCCACCGGCAGGAAGGAATGGACCGGGATCGGGGCCGTCGGGCCGTTTCGCAGGAGCGATATCGGCGGCGGCGTCAGCCCCCGTCCGGCACGATCGGTGCCACCGCTCCAACTCCCCCCGATGAGCCTGGGGGTGGCGGCTCGGCGAACGTTACCGTCGGCGCGGCAAGCGGTTCGGCGGCCTGACCGGACGGGAACGTCAGCGCCGATTGCCGCACCTTGCCCGCCAGGGCACATCCCGCAATGGGCGCCAGCGCAAACAGCGGGGACAACAGCCACGGCACCCAGATCAGCCCCTCCCCCGCACTGGCGGCGCCCCCTGGCACAACAGCACCGGCCGGGAGTCGTCGCTGGGGGAATGGCGTCGGCACGATCGTGACTCTCGAAGGTCGTCAGTCGCCATCCGGCGGTCGCAGCTTGACGGTCCCGGCACGACACCGCCCCGCGGAACGTGGCTGATACCCTCTGCGAACCTGCCGGGGCAAGGGAGATTCAAACCCTGCTCGGGGGAGCAGGGAGACAGTGGCCGAGGCGGGAATCGAACCCGCACGGAGATTGCTCTCCACAGGATTTTAAGTCCCGTGCGTCTGCCTATTTCGCCACTCGGCCGCGAGTCCCCGCGATCGTAGCGGTCGGCACCGGCCCCGGGCAATCGGCGGCGTCGCTACACTGAAGAACCTGCTCGGGTTCGTCCCGCCCCGTCCGTCCTGCCCCCAGCCAAATCCGCTCATTCCTCCTCGAGGTTGCTTTGGAGCCCACCGCCGCCCCCGGTCTCTTCCCCACTGCCTTGCTTGCCGATATCGCGGTTCCCGCCGGGATCGATGGATTTCTCGGCACGCGGGCGAGTTTCGGGATGGACGTGGTGCTCGTGGGGCTGCTCGCCACGCTCCCCATCCTCGCCTGGAGCATTTATCTCGTTGCCCGGCGCCGCGACTACGCCAGCCATCGGAAACTCCAGTTGCTGATCGCGGCCGCCCTCGCCGTCGCGATCGTCGTCTTTGAAATCGACATCCGGCTGATTTCCGACTGGAAACTGCGGGCCGCGCCGAGCCCGTTTTGGCCCGCCGGGGTTCTGACGGCCCTCGGCATTCATCTCGTGTTTGCGGTCTCGACCCTCGTCCTCTGGACCTGGGTCGTGTGGGAGGCGTGGAGGCGATTTCCCACCCCGCCGCAGCCCAACTCGCATTCCCCCCGGCATCGCCTCATGGCCCGGCTGGCGGCGGGCGATCTCGTCCTCACGGCGATCACCGGAACGGTCTTCTACTGGCTCGCGTTCGTCGCCCGCTGACGGCAAGCCGGTGGTCAGGCGTGCCTGGCGCCCACCGGCGGCAGCCAGCGGCAGATCGCCAAGCCGCCGAAGTAGAGGAGGCACAGCGGGACCGCGAGGAACAGGAGGCTGTAGGGATCGGCCGGCGTGAGAATCGCCGAGACGACGAAGATGATCACGATCGCCATCCGCCACTGGGAGGCGTAGGTGGCGACATCGACAATCCCGATCCGCTCCAGGAAGAGCATCACCAGCGGCAGCTGGAAGCCGATCCCGAAGCCGATCGGGAGGATCAACACGAACCCCATCCACTCGCTGATCCGCGGATCGGGATCGAGGCCGAGCCAGGCGTTGAACTGGAGGAGGTAGTCGAGGACGAAGTCGAAGACGAAAAAGAAGGCGAGGAACACGCCGGCGAGGAACAGCCCGATGCTCATCGGGAGAAAGATATGGATATACCGCTTCTCGTGCGGGTAGAGGCCGGCGGCGACGAACGTCCAGAGCTGGTAGAAGATCCACGGACTCGCCACGACCACCCCCACCAGGAGCGCCGCCTTCACGTACATCCCGAACGCCTCCTGGGCGCTCAAGGTGGTGATGCTGACGCGTGCATCCTTGACCATTGGCTGCCAGAGGAGGACCGGCACGAGGTCGTCCATGCCGAACCCCGCCTTTTCATCCTCGACGCTTCCGACCGCGCCGGCAGGCGTCGTCCCGAGGACGCGCGACAGCCGGTCGGCGTGCACCTCCCGGAGCTCGAACGACATGCCATGGTTCTCGACGGCGTCGATCACCTCCCGTCGGGAATAGGGGAGGGCAGGGCCCCCTTCGACCCGGGGCGTCCAGGTGTCGAACGTCTCGACGGCCCGATTGGAGTAGTAGTTGGCCAGGGCCCGCTTGAGCGGCTGCTCGATGAGATGGACGAAGGGCCGGGCGACAACAAAACCGATCGCGACGGCGACCAGGAGCCCCATCGTGGCCCTGATGAGGCACGACCGGAGCTCCTCGAGGTGCTCCCCGAAGGTCATCGTTGAGTTCTGGAACAGATCTTCGTCGTCGATGCGGGCCATGGGGGAAAGCCGAGGGGGCGGTTTCAATCCCCCGACTTTACTTCACATCCCGCCGAGATGCCCGGGAGCCTTTTTTCCCGCGGGCGTCAGGCCCCGTACTTGCCGAGGCGCTGGGCGTGGGCCATCGCCAGGAGCATCAGATGCTTCGCCGGGAAGATCCCCAAGCCGCCGCGGAGGCACTCGCGCTCCGAGAACTTCTCCAGCCCATCGGGCCGGCAGGTGTCGGCGGCCAGGACCGTCGGCACCGGATGCCAGGAGTGGCTCTTCATGAGGCTCGGCGTGCTGTGGTCGCCGGTGACGATGAGGACATCGGGCCGCAGCCTCTCGATCCGGGGGATCACCCGATCGAGCTCCTCGATCCGCTGCACCTTCTGCGCGAACGCCCCGTCCTCACCGGTGGAGTCGGTGTATTTGAAGTGGAGGAAGAAGAAGTCGTAGTCCTGCCAGCAGGCGGCGAGGGTGTCGACCTGCTCGTCGAGGGTGTGGGGCGTGCCGACGAGCGTCATCCCCACGAGCCGGGCGAGCCCCTTGTACATCGGATAGACGGCAATCGCAGCGGCGCGGAGCCGGTAGAGCTCCTCGTAGCTGGGGAGCTTCGGCTTGGCCGCGAAGCCCCGCAGCACCATGCCGTTGGCCTTCGGCTCACCGGCGAGGATCCGCCGGGCCTGGGCGACGAACTCCTTGGCCACCTCCGCCGTCCGCGCGGCGGCGGGGGTGTGGGCTTGAGGATCGAGGGGGACGACGCCGGTGGCCTGGGGATCGGTGTCGGCCACGGCACCGTCGAGCCCCTTGCCGCGGAAGACGACGACGAAGCGGTGCTCCTTGACCGGCATTACGAACGTCTCGACACCGGCGATCTTCACCCCCTGGAGACGCTCGACCACCTTGAAGCTCTCCTCCGAGGGGATCCGTCCGGCGCGGCGGTCGCTGATCAACCCGGCCGAGTCGAGCGTGCAGAAGTTGCCGCGGGCGGCAACGTCGTCCGGGCCGAGCTCGAAGCCGATGCCGGTCGCCTCGAGGGCACCACGGCCGATCCTGAACTCGAGCGGGTCGTAGCCGAACAGGCCGAGGTGTCCGGGGCCGGAGCCCGGGGTGATCCCGGGGAGCACCGGCACGCTCGAGCCGCTCGTCCCGCGCCGGACGAGCCCGTCGAGATGCGGCGTGATGGCCGTCTCGAGCTCCGTCTTCCCCCCCGGATCGAGCGGCAGCCCGCCGAGACCGTCGGCGACCACCAAGACGATCTTGGACGACGACTTCTCCGCCAGTTCACGCACCAATTCATGCTCGATCACGCTGCGGTCTCCTCGCGGGGCAGGGAAGGGGGGCCTCGTCATGAGGCCCCCTGGTGTTCGGGAGCCCATGTTGTCGGGCGTGATGGCGGTCACTTCAAGGGCATTTCCAAGCCAGCGGCGAAACCGGACGGCGACGGCCGGCTCCACCCCCAGCGTCCCGCACGGACCCGGTATTCTTCCGGTCACACCGCCACCGCGCCCTTCCGCCTCTGCTCCTCGCCCGCCATGAGTGTCCTCCGTCCCCGGCCGCCGAGCGATCCGATCGAGCACGATCCTCCCCCCGGGGTGCTGTCGGCCGGTGGCCGCACCGATCCGCGCTGGCAGGCGTGGCTCGACCGGGCGGAGGAGGTCCGCGGCGCCGTGGCCTCCGCGTGCGGGACAGAGACCGAAGGGATGCTCGAAGCCTACGGCACGACCCGGAGCCAGGCGCAGAGGCGCGACAGCGCCCTGTTTGGGATCCTCGCTGCCGCCAAGCAGATCCGGGAGTCGGTCGATCGCGTCATCGTCATCGGCGACCGGGCCGACCGGGCCTTGGTCGACCTGCTCGTGAGCACCTGCTGCCACCCTCGCCACGACGATCTTCCCCGCCATGAGCGTGGCGGACGACCGCGGATCTGGACGCTCGGCCCCGACGACGATGACGACACCGTCCAGGGCATCCTCGACGCCCTCGGGTCACAGACCGGCGACAGGCTCCTCGACGCGTGGGGCGTGGTCCAGGCTGGGCCATGCCGCGAAGCCTTCACCCAGAACTGCATCGGGCTGTTCGCGGCAGCGCCCGATCCGACCGCGCGGCCAGGCGCGGGCCCGGCACTGGTGGTGGCCGCGGCGGTCGATCCTCCGAGCGCCGTCTCCGTCCTGGCCGTGTCGGGCGACGCGCCGATCTGCCCGCCGTCAGCGCAGGGATGCGCCGGGGTGTTCACCGCGGCCTCGCTCCTCCCGGCAGCGATCGCCGGCATCGACGTCGTCCAGCTCCTCGAAGGGGCCGCTGCCATGGCCCGGCGGTTCCGTGAGGCCCCCGCCGAGGTCAATCCGGTCGTCTCCTTGGCGCTGGTCGGCCGCTGGCTCGCCGCCGCCCCGAACACCCGCGAGGGGGCGCCGCGACGCCGCCTCCTCCCTCCGACCCGGTGGCGCGGGCTCGTCGAGTGGCAGTCGGCCCGGACCGCTCCGCCACATCCCCACGCCCCCCCGGCGGTGGTCGAGGGATGGTTTTCCACCCCGATCCGCGTCGCGGCATGCCGCCGGGCCCCGTTTGCGACGATCTCTTCTGGCGGCCAGGCCGATCTTCCCCGCCGCCGGCCGAGTGCGACGACCTCCGCCGACCAGATCCTTCTCCCGCGGTGCGACGAGCACACCCTCGGTCAATTGCTCGAGGGGCTCCGCCTCGCCGCGGCGGTCGAGTCGGGCCTCGGCTAAAGCCCGGAGCCGCTCGCCGGCCCGGGGTGGTATCATCCCGCCTCCTTCCGGAGCAGGACACAATGGCGATCACGCTGACTTGGATCGGACATGCCACCTGGCTCGTTGACACCGGTCACGGCGTCCTCCTCATCGACCCGTTCTTCGACGAATCCCCGACGGCCTGCATGAAGGGGGCGGAGGTCGCCTGCGATGCGATCCTCGTGACGCACGGCCACGCCGATCATGTCGGCGATCTCATCCCGATCGCGCGGCGGACCGGGGCCCCGGTCTACTGCAACTGGGAGATCGCCCAGTGGCTCGGGGGGCAGGGAATCGAGAATGTCCGGCCGATGAATCTCGGCGGGCGGACGACTGTCCCCGGCGGCACGGCGAAGATGGAATTGGCCCATCACTCCTCGAGCCTCCCGGATGGAAGCTACGGGGGGACGGCGGCCGGGTGGCTCCTCGATGTCGGTGGGGTGCGGGCGTACTTCGCCGGCGACACGGCCCTGTTCACTGACATGGAGCGGATCGGGAGGCGAGATGGCCAGGGGCGCGGCCTCGATGTGGCCGTCGTACCGATCGGCGACCTGTTCACGATGGGCCCCGACGATGCCATCGAGGCGATCAGGCTCCTCGCTCCGCAGGTCGCCCTGCCGACCCACTACGACACCTGGCCCCCGATCCGGCAGGACGCGGAAGCCTGGGCCCGGCGCGTCGGTGACACCACCGGCACCGATGCCCGCGTGCTCCGCCCCGGCGAACGGATCCGCATCGACGTCGTCGCCGACCCCAAGGGGGTCTGAAGGATCGACTGGGCGACCCCTCTCCCGTTGACAAGCCCCCGCGACCGGCCGATCAGCGCGACGTGGTCAGCGGCCGCGGCGGAGTGACCCGAACCTCGATCGCGTCGCCCACAACCCGGACCTCGAAGACGTCGACCTTGAGCCGCGGATTGTCGCACCACGCACCATCGCACAACCGGAATCGCCAGGCGTGCCAGGGGCAGGTGACCTCCCCGTCGCGGAGTGGCCCGCTGCCGAGCGAGGCCCCCATGTGGGGGCAGAGATCGTCGATCGCCTGGTAAGACGTACCATCGTAAAACACCGCCACGAGGCGTCCACCGACCTCGTAGGTGCGCCCTTCACCGGCAGGAATGTCGCCGACCTTGGCGACGGGCGTGAACAGAACTTCGGACATGCTTCGACCTTGTGACAGGAAGGAACACCGTGATGCACGCCCCGGCAACTCCCGCGGACGAGCCTGCCTCCGATGATACCCCTGATCGGGGCGCGGAGGCCGCCAGGCCGATCCGGCTCCTCGTCCTCGACATCGACGGGACGGTGAGCAACAGCCGCCACGAGATCGAGGATGCCACGGTCGCGGCCGTCGCCCGCGTTCGCGCAGCCGGCATCGCCGTGCTCCTGGCCACCGGTCGGCGTTACCGCGACGCTCTCCCGGTGGCTGCCCGGCTGGGGGTCGAGGGGGCGCTGGTGACCGCGTCGGGGGCGCTGGTGAAGCGGACGGGCGATCACGCCACGCTCTTCCGGGCGACGTTCGATCCGGGGGCGTTGGCCGCGGTGCTCGCGCGGATCGAGGCCCGCGGGCTCGAACCGATCCTCTCCACCGACAGCTACGCCGAGGGCTTCGACTTCCACTGCCGGCGCCTCCCCGGCCCGGCGGAATCGGAGCCACCACGGGGCGTCGCCGAATACCTCGCCCGCAATCGTCACCTCGCCCGCGTCGATCCCGCTCTCCACCAGCGGCCGCCAGCGGGGGTGTTCGCCGCGTTCACGATGGGGGATCGCGACACGATGCTCGACCTCGAGGCTGAGCTCATTGCGGCCTGCCCGGGGCTGCTTTCGCTCCATGTCATCCGCAGTCCGCGGTACCGCGACTGGATGTGCGAGATCGCCCCGGCGGCGGTCACGAAGTGGAGCGGGGTGGCGGCGATCGCCGCGGCGGCCGGCATCCCTGCCTCCCAGATCTGCGCCGTCGGCGACGACGTCAACGACCTGCCGATGATCCGGGCCGCCGGCCTGGGGATTGCGATGGGCAACGCCAGGCCGGAAGTCCAGGCCGCCGCCGATCTCATCGTCTCGAGCCACGACGAGGGGGGAATCGTCGACGTGGCCGCACGGCTCGTCGACAGGTCCTGAGGGCGTCCGCGGAGCCGCGCCGGTGCCCCGTGCCACCGCGCCGGCTGGGGGGGTGACCTGGGCAAGCGGCGTGGGTGGGGGTGGCGCGCGTGCCGCCGCAGCCGGGCTGCGGTTGTCCCCGGCGGCGGCGGTCCCTACAAGTCGGTGTCCGCCCGACATCCCGGCATCCTCTTGCCACACCCCGCCCCCGGTCTCCGATGGAACCGAAAATCCACCGCCCGCAGGCGCAGTGCAGCCGCACCGGCCAGCCCTTCCAGCCGGGGGATGCCATCATCTCGACCCTCGTGCGCTCCCCCGAAGGACTCGTGCGCACCGACACCCTCGCGACGGCATGGAGCGGCGCAGCGGAGAAGTCGGTGGCGCGGTGGCGATCGACCTACCCCAAACCCGACGCGACCGGCGCCGTGCTCGCGCCGAACGAAGTCCTCCTCGACATCATCGAGCAACTCGAGGGGCATCAGCCCGAGGCCCCGCTGCGGTATCTCCTCGCCCTCCAGCTCGTCCGTCGCCGCGTGCTCCGTTTCGTTGACCAGCCCACCCACGCGTCCGCCACCTCCGAAGGGCCTCCGCCGACCGGGGCCGAGCCGCTCCGGCTGGCATGCCGGAAGCGCGACTGCGAATACCTCGTGCAGGTTGCCCCGCCGGAGCCTGCCGCCGCCGCCGCCGTCGAAGCCAGGCTCGCGGCGCTCCTCTGGTCGGGAGACGCCGCATGAGCCCCCCCCGTCGACGATCGACCACGGGCTTGCGGCGGGCCGGATCGCGGGGCTGTCTGTTGGCCCTCGTCGTCGTCGCGCTCGCCTCCACCGGCGCGACCTGTCCCAACGCCCTCCGCGGGTATCAGGTCGGGGTCATGCCGCTGCCGCGGGCCCTGCCGGAGCAGCCGACCCTCGAGCAAGTGATCGGCACGGTCCACGACAACACGCGCCGCGTGCGCAGTCTGATGGCCCCCCAGGCGGTTCTCTCGGTCCCCGGAGTCCCGCGGCTCTCGGCTCAGGTGGCCTGCGAGCCGCCGCGGCGCTTCCGGCTCCGTGCCCAGACGGCGATCACCGGCGGGGAGCTCGACATCGGCAGCAACGACGAGCTGTTCTGGCTGTGGATCCGCCGCCACGAACCCCCCGTGACGCTCTACTGCCGCCATGACGACTACGCCAAATCGGCCGCTCGCAAGCTGATCCCGCTCCGCGCCGACTGGATGCCCGAACTGCTCGGTCTGGTCACCTTCCGGCCCGAGGACCAGCACGAAGGTCCGGTGCCCATGACCGACGGCCGAATCGAAATCCGCACGACGATGGCGGGGCCGGACGGGGCGATGCGCAAGTCGACAATCCTCGACGGCACCACCGGGCTCGTGCTCGAGCAGCACCTCTTCACGCCGACCGGCGAACGGCTGGCGAGCGTGCGGACCTCGAGGCACCGCGTTGATCCCCCCAGCGGCGCCGCGCTCCCCCGGCTCGTCGAGGTCTCCTGGCCGGCGTCGGGTGTGGAGTTCCAACTCGAACTGACTTCGATCACCACGAACATGGCCCCCGCCGATCCGGGGCAGCTCTGGCAGATGCCCTCCTACGAGGGCTTCCAGCCGATCGATCTGGCCGACCCGGCGGTGGTGATCAGTGGTCCGGCCGCCAGTGCAACCGCGCCGGCGTTGCCAGTCGCACCGGCGTTGCCAGTCGCACCAGCGCCTCTCCTGCCGCCGGCGTCCTCTCCGCCGGCGGGCCTTTCTTCGCCCCCCCGGCCCTATGCCGGCTGATGGCGGCCGAGCGGTTCAGCCGGCCGCCCGAGGACCGAGCTTTGTGGCCGAGGGTGGGGCCGCGGGCTGGCCGGGGGGGAGCGGCTGCCCCGCCTCGCGCATTTTCTGACGGGCCCGCGACAGCGCTGGCCCGATCGATCCCAGCGGGAGCCCCGTCAATCGGCTGATTTCACCGTAGCTGCGGGCCTCGAGATGGTGGAGGCGGATGAGCCGCGCCTCGTCGGCCTCCAGGCACCCCATCAGCCCCTCGATCTCCTCACGATCGGCGCGGCGATGCTCGGCATGCCGGTCGGCCGGCTCGCCGGTTTTCGGGAACTCGACCCGGACGACGTTGGCATCGGCGTGGGAGAGCATCCGCACCGCCGTCCGTCGGGCGATCACGGCAAGGTAGGTGGCAAGGCTCGAACGGCCGGCGAAACCGCGGAGCACCGCTGCGTTCTCTTTCAGGACCTCGACGAGGATCTCGGCGATCACGTCGTCCCGGTCGGCCGCGGAGAGTGCCAGTCGGCGCTGGCTGCAGGTGCGGTCGACCACATGATGAAAAAGCCCCGCGAACCGCTCGACGAAGCGATCCCAGGCGTGCGGAGCCCCCCGCAGGCAGTCCTCCACAAGCGCAGCATCGTCGGGGCTCCCCGGCCCGCTGATCGCTCGGTTGGCACCCGGTCCGCTCACGGTGACGCCTCCAGGCGGCCTGCCTGCCCCGGCCCGCCCCTCCCTCCGATCATACGGCGGCCGTTTCCGCCCTCCAATCGCAGTCCGTCACGACTCACGGAACAGCCCAGAAAAAGCCGATTCGTTTCGTTGACAGGGTTTGGGGTTCGACCTACCATTCCGCGCAGTCGCCCTGCCTTCCCACCGCACTTCCATCTCCTGGAGATGACTCGATCATGACCCACGTCGTCGCCGAGCCCTGTTTTGCCTGCAAGTACACCGACTGCGTCGTGGTGTGCCCCGTCGAGTGCTTCTACGAGGGGGACAAGATGGTCTACATCCACCCCGACGA
>Ga0114962_10002462_pt1 | contig 15421 bp, 14 predicted proteins | sample C_130820_MF_Meta_FD_87017 | JGI IMG/M metagenome (GOLD analysis project Ga0114962, IMG submission 87017) | Freshwater microbial communities from Lake Croche, Canada to study carbon cycling - C_130820_MF_MetaG | ecosystem: Environmental > Aquatic > Freshwater > Lake | place: Lake Croche, Canada...
CGGAATATTCCATACCAAAAACTCTGTGTAATCTGTGTAATCTGTGTAATCCGTGTAATCCGTGGTTCCTCTTTTCCTTTCTAGCACCCGAACCCGGTGGGCGGGTGAGGCACCTGGGGTGACTCGGGTAAGGAGCCACCACATTCGTGTGGTGGTAGCGGAAGAGCGGCCCATGAATGAGTGCCGAAGGCTCTGTTTCATGGCCGGTCCTTCCGCACGACGACAATAACGTCGTCGCTCCCTACCATGCCGCATCCGGGCCATGTGAGTCGGTAGGATTAATAAATATATCAGTGAGCTCAGTGGCAATCAGTGTTTCAGTGGTTGCTTTGCCACGATTTACCACAACTTCGGCGGGCAGATGACGGGCTCAATGGCGGCAATCGCCGACCCTCAAGCACGGCGGATTTCCATGGATAACCAGATCCCTATTGACACTCACTTTTTATTCTGAAATTTTGCGAGGTGAGGTGAAGCGCGTTGTCTGTAAAAAGAAATATGAAAATAAGCCTTGACTCTATAGTATTTTTACTTACGTATATACGCATAGCGATGATCCATGCATTTCCAAGTTCCGTTCTGTGTCTTGCCCTCGGTGGCAGCGTAGCATTGGCCGGGATGGCCGGGGCCACGCGCTTGGAAGAGCGGGCGGCGGGGGTGCATGAGCGGTTTTTGGCGGAGCGGCGCGAGGCGTTGCCGGGCCTGAGTGACCCGTTCGGCGTGCCGCCGGCAGCGCGGCTGGTGCTGGAGAGCGCCCGCCCGCGGGGCTTGGCAAGCGCGGGGTGGAAGCGCAATGTGGTCGCCACCGTCTTCTGGGTGGGCGAGTTGCCAGGTGAGCACAATCCCACCCCCAACACCCGCAGCGCGTGGGATCCGAACTGGGTGGCGAATTTCGGCGGCTACGACGATCCCGACCAACGTGCCGGGTATCAACCGGCACGCTTCACGCCCTTGCTCAACCCGTTTTACGTGGCCCTGCCCTACAACGACGTGACGATGGGTGGGGTCCACCGGCCCGAGGCGAGCGAGGTGATTCCGTGGTTTTGGCAAAGCTATCGGGGCGACGGCATTTCGGTGTGCAAGGACCGCTGGCTGGCCATCCACCATGAGGGCCGCGTCTGTTATGCGCAGTGGGAAGACGTCGGCCCCTTCGCGGTAGACCACTGGCAGTATGTCTTCGGCAACGCCGACCCCTTGCCTAACCGCAATAGCAACGCCGGCATCGACCTCAGCCCCGCCGTGCGCGATTTCCTCCAGCTCCGCAGCGGCGCGAGCGTCGAGTGGCGCTTCGCCGAGGACCGCGAAGTGCCACCAGGCCCCTGGCTGCACACGCCGTAAACCGCCTTCCTCCGATAGATCATTCCAGTCCGCAACCAACCCACCCCAACAACCCACCATGAAATCCAAACATTTAGCCGCCGCCGCGGCACTCATTCTTTGCGTGATGGCTTCGCCACAAGCACAGGCGCAAACCACCCAGCCCTCGATTCCCACCGGCTCGCTAACCGCCTACCCGACCGAGGTGCAAACCGGCACTAAACCGACCCTGACGTGGAACATCAGTTATCCATCGGTGATTAAGAAATTCCTCACTATCACCAATGAGACAGGGGTCACGGGTGCTCTCGGGGCCACGGTCACGCCCAATCAAAACCTGATCTGCGACATCCGAATCCTCGGGGCCGGCGTGACCACCCAAAACTCCAATGGCACAATCAACTACATCGAGACCGCCGCCAAGCTCCGCTACAACGGCTCGTCAAGCTGGACCACCATCTTTGACGGCAAGCAAACCGACACGATTGTCAAAACGCAGGGCATCATCAAGACCCTCAACGTCACCTCGGGTAAGGCCTTGGATTTCGGCGGCCAGTATTACTACAATAGATCCTGGTTCACCTTCTTCAACTCCACCAACGGCAGCAATGTGCAAACCTTGGTCAACGGCGATGCTTGTCCCAGCTATGTTCCGGCTTACAACGCCCCCTCCCTGGAAACCTTCCTCAAACCCTATCTGGATGCGTCGAACAAAGTGCGCATCGGCCCGATGGATGTGGTTGTTTTCATGGAACTGACCCATACCAACAAATCCGATCCCGGCTACGATTTCCAAGATCTCGTGCTCCTCATCACCTTCCGCACCTCCTGATCCGATGCAAACCAAGACTCTAGCAAGAGGGTTTGCCATAGCGGTGAGTGCCGCCATGGCTGCCAAGGCCACGGCCGAAGGACCGGTGATGCGCGACGCGGTAACCGAGGAGCAACTGGTCCTGGCCCAGCGCAACGCCAGTCAAGTGGATCCGATGAAAACCCTGCCTGTGACCAAGGCCGTGGATCCTGCCACGCTCAATCACCCACAAGATTTGCTCAGCCAGTCGGACATTCTGTGTTTCGACGGCATCGCCACGCTGGTGCCCAAGCACGCGATCCTGCAAATCCCCGATGCTTACACCGAACGCTTGAAAATCTCCCCGGCCGCGCAAATTGTCGGATGGGCGGATTTCTTCGCCGCCAACCGCGGCTGGATCACCACCGTCGAGATCAGCCGCGTACAAGCCGAGGGCAATGAACCGATTGCGGAGGACACCCGCAAGCTGCTCGCCAAAAGCCGCAACCTGGTGGTCGCGACCTATCAGGGAGGGCCCATTTCATTGCTCGCCCCCAAAGTCCCGCCTTCCGCAAAATCAACTCAACCAATCAAACCATGAATGCCATTCCGCAGCGCCTGCTTCCCGTGCTTCTGGCCACTTCTGCGCTGGCCCCGGCCCAAACCACGACCTACACCAACTTCATTCGCCAAATCCAGCTGCCCACTGCAGTCCAGTGGGACGCAACGGTGGCAGCCACCGGCTCCCAACTGTCCGCGCTGGCGATTAATCCGGGAGGTGCCCGCTTTGAATTGTGGACCGTCCTGTCCTCGCCACTCACGAGTTATTTGTTGGACACCAGGTATGTCGGTGCCTATGTGCCCCAGGCCACCGTGGTGGTCCGCTCGGAAGATCCCTATCCAACCATCCCGAGGACGCGGGCGGACCGCCCGTTCTACGTCGATGTCACGATGGCCGGGTTACTCAGTGGGACGACGGATCCGGCCGCCTCGAAGAGCGTCACCCTGATGCATTATGTGCAATCTTACGGCACGGGTGGAACAGGCGTGAGCCTGGATCGAACGCAGGCCACCTTGCTGACCCAAGCATCAGTCGCCACCAACGGCTTGCAGACCCTGACCTACACCGTGAACGCGGTGCCGGGAGCGGTGCGGACAAAAGTTCGCGGCGAGGAGCGCTTTTCGGTGTTTTCGCTGGCGGACTATCAAGCGCCGGCGTCCCAGTTGGCCTCGCAGTTCATTCAAATCTGGCCGGTGGCCGACGGCTCGATGGCCGGCATCACCCAAGGGATGTTGATTCGCTTTACCATGCCGCTACTCACCCTGACGCTCAACGACCTGTACCCCAATTCGACCACTTATGCGCAAGTCTATAAGGGCAATCCGGCACTCGGAACTACCGGAACCGTTGTGCCTGGTTCTGCCTTGGTCATCAGCGACACCGTGCCGCTAAGCCGGGTGCTGACGCTACAAAGCTACGACTCTGTGTTTCCAGATGACGGCCACTGGACCATGGAACTGCTAACCGTAACGCCGTTTGGCACGGATCGGCTGGCCTATGTCAGTTTCGATATTCAAAGAGTTATCACCATGAACACCAACTTCTCAACGGCCGAATGAATCAAGGGCTTGGTAGGCCGTCGAACTCTTTTTGCATTTCATTCTTGAAATTTTCGTTGCGATAAATTAGGGAAAACCGTGCGTCTCTGGATTGCCGCAGCAAGTCCTCCACCTCGGTGAGCGCCAGCAGCACGAACAACCCCTTCACAGGTTCCCGATGAAACGCCAACGTCTTGGTCGCAAACTTGTCCTCCACCGTCCGTTGCTGTTGGTCGGCGGCAAACGCCCCGTGCTGCACGCCGAGTTGCTTGCGCAACGTCTCAAAGCGCGCGGCCATGGTATCGGCGCTGGCTTCCGGATCAAAGTAGTGCACCGTCAATTCGTAGAGCCTGCCGCCGAGGAAGCGCCCATCCAGCGCCGCCGCCTGACTCCCCGGCAGCATGCCCTTGCGCGGCTGAATCTTGATGATGCGCAACCCCGCTTGGTCGCCTGGCAGCGCGATGCTTACGTCCAACGCGTGGCGGCCCGCCCAGCCCAACAATTTTTCCGGCGTATCGCCCCAATGCAGCCCGAACGGCGGCTCCAGCAATGCTTGGGCGCTCACCCGGCCACCGCCCAGCAGCAGGAAGGCGGCACACCAGGCCCAAGCGCGAAACGGTGCATTCATAGTCCAAGGCTGACGGAATCCTTGCCGTGCGGCAAGGCCGGAAAGCGGCGGCGCGGATTTATGTTGGTGGAGGCCACTATCTCGCTGTCGATTCTCACGCTCATCGGCTTGGTGATGTTGAAACTTGCGCTCAATATCCTCCAACCGCGCCAGTGGGCGCTGCAGCAGGCGCTCTCGGATGCCTACGTATCCTACGAGCGGGCCTATGCCGAGCGCCTGCCCTTCGCCACCCTAACCTCCGCCACCTCGCCGTGGCCGGCCTATCCGACGACCACCAGCAGCAGCGTCCAACTCGGGCAGCTCAGCGGCGGCGTAGCGGTGACGGGCACCGTGCTGCGCACCCGTTTTCCCGATTCTAATAATTTGCCGATCGACAGCGGCAGCGGCACCCCGGCCACCAATCCGGCCAGTATGAAAGTATGGAAAGTTCAAAGCGTGCTCACCTACCAGATAGGCGGGCGCAGTTATGCTAAATCCCGCACCGTGATCCGCTCGCAATGAACCCGAACACCCATGCGCGTCATGCTAAGACGAATCGGTCGAAAAACTACAACGTCGAGATAAATCGTGGCTAAGAAACCACTGAAACACTGCTTACCACTGATGGCACTGATAAGAAATTCAAAATATATTTCAATGGTATCAGTGACAATCAGTACCTCAGTGGTAAAAATCGTCACGAACCATCCCCCACAAACCTTAACTTGACGCGCATGCCCAACACCGCAGGTCAAACCCCCCAATCCGTGGTTCATCCAACCGATCGTTCAAATCCACCCTGGATATTTGGAATGAGGCGCCACCATCGAGCCGCACGCAACGGTTTCACCCTGATAGAGCTGACGCTGGCGATCATGCTGGGGATGGCCATCAGTGGAATGAGCCTGGCTCTGTTCAATCAACAACTGGCGTTCCTGCAAATTTACAAGGCGCAAAGTTTTCTAACCGAGGAGGCCCCGCTCATCAGCATGCATGTGAGCAAATTGGTGGGCAAGGCCGAGCGCTTTCGCCTGCATGCTTCGGTGGCCGACGCCCTGGCCGGCAGTAATCCGCGGTCCACTGCCTCGCCGGTGCTGGTGTTGAACTTCCGTCAGCCCGATGGTGTGGTACGGGCGGCAATTTTGTCGTTTGAAAACCGCGGCGGCGGCCCGGCGCTTTACTATTACGTGGTGCCGCTCAGTGGCGTGCTGGGAGCGCCGCAATGGTATATCACCAAAAAGCCAAGCGATATCTCGTTCTGGGTGGATCAAGGGATCCTGCGCATGTCCCTGAGCGGTCCCAACAGTGAGCTTATCACCTACTCCGGAGCCATGACCCAATGAAAACCTCCACATGCCGGCACCGTCCTTCCGGCTATGTCTCATTTTTGTTGGTGCTCACCATGGGCGCGATACTGACGCTGCTAATGGTGCTTGCCTACAAGCGGGCCACCGCCTCGCTCGCAGCCCAAACCAACGTGCAACTGGAAGTGGATTACGGTGAAAAGGAGGAAGCCATCCTGCGCTCCATCGTCGCCATCACCCCCAACCGGGCGATGCGCGCGATGCAGAGTCTATCGAATTCCAGCAACGCCATCAGCGATCCGCTGCGTTGGCAGAATATCTTCACCGAGGCGCTCGACCTAGCCAATTCCCGCCAGTCCATCTCCAGCCCGCTGCTCACCGCGCTGGGCACCCCGAGCCCGAAGGTGGCCAATGCCGGCGACGCCGCCCTCACCACTCCCGACACCATCTTCAAAGCACTGGGCAGCGACACCGGCTATGCCTCGGTGGGCATCAACCGTAGCCTCGGCAGCGGCTATCCGGTACCCCTGACCTGCAACAATTCCACCGACTCCACCCGCGACGCGATCTGGCCGATCATTTCCAGCAACAAGGGCTATGGTGCCCTGGCGCAAAGCGGCATCGGCCTGCCCTACGCCACCTATCCGAATTTCAACCTCCTCACCTATCCAAACATCAATTTCGGCTACGCGAGCCCCGGCCAGCCGTTTGTGGCCAAGCACAATTGGTGGGGCTTCTCGCTGGACCTCTCCGAGCCGAATGCGGCCCAGACCGGCGCCGTGTTGTCGCGCCGCAACTTCGTGCTCTCGATTTATGAAATCCCCTCCCAGTTGGCCATTTCCGCCTCCTCGTTCATGGAGCTGGGCCAGTTTGCAAACGGCAGCGCCTGGCAGAACGTCACCATCGCCGGCGGCATTTTCGCCGGTCAGGCGCAGGTGGACGGCAGCACCGCGCTCTCGGCGCTGGCCACCCGCCGCGGTGCGGCGCTCTCCACCAGCACCACGGTGGGCGGGCAGAGTTTCACCGGCGACCCGCTCACGCCAGGGGTGCGCGAAGCCTATCTGCTCACCCAGGGCAGCTTCTTCCCCGTCTCCCTAGCCTCCGAGAGCGGGCGCGCCGCCTTCATCCCGATCAACCGCGGCGTGGACTATTTCGACCGCCTCACCCACGCCGCCGAAACCAGCGTGCTATCGTCCACCACCTGGAACAATTATTCCGTCGGCGCCCTCCAATGCGCTATGCGCCTCGACGTGATCCAACCGGTCAGCGCCTCCAACAAAACCCCCGCGGTCCTGCGCTTCTCCTATCTCAAGTCCGGCTTGCGCAACGACCTGACCGTACCGCTGACCTCCGGCGTAGCCAGCGGCTCGCCGATTGGCTATCTCTATGCCTGCGACGAAAACCAAACCTATAACTTCGGTAACACCGTGGTCGATCTGGCCTATGGCAAAAACGGCACTTATGCCTATCAAAATGGGATGAGCGGCTCGATCACCTTCAACAATGCCCGCTTCGGCGACCCGCTGGTGGGCACCGTCAAGTCCGGCTATTTCCGCCCGAGCTTCCCGTTTGAACTCAAGGCCCTGCCCTCCGGCAAAACCTGCATCGCGGTCTATCCCATGCGCCTCGCCGCCTTCCTCGCCGCATTGGGCGCGGACAGCACGGCAGTGAACAACTCGCTGGTGGTCAACGTGGACTACACGGCGGCCACCGGCAGCCTTCTTCTAACCAAACCGTCGATCCCCTGCACCGATCTTGATTACGGAGTCATCCTGCTGGAATGCAGCGATTTGACGTCCTTCACCAAAGGTTTCTCGTTGGTAACCAATCTGCGCTTGTACGTCGGCGATGATTTCAATGTGGTGACCACCACCCCACCCACCGGCTACACTCCCCCGGGAGCCTATTACCCGCCTAGCTCGCTGTTTGCGCCGGAAAAACGCTTCGGCTCGGACATGGATCCGTACGGGGTGAATTTTTCCGGGCAGATCGGCTCGCTGGTAAGTGAATCGGCCAGCGTTCCGGTCCGCCCCCTCGATACCAAAACAATGAGTGGTGCCGCCATGACCGCCAGCCAGATTCATGTGAACTTGAGCCCGATCACCCATCCGGCCAACCTGCCGCCCATCTTCATGATGAACTGGCTGCTGCTGCTCGAAGAACGCAGAGGTGAGTTCTATACCTCTAACTGAATCGCGGGTTCTGCTCCATGCCATTGACGTAAAGCGGCGGCTCACACGCGGCTTTATCCTGGCCAGCAACTTGGCCAGCCTGCGCCATGGTAGGGAGCGACGACCTTACTGTCGTCGTGCGGAAGCAACGCCAATGAACCGAGCCTTCGCCACTCATTCATGGGCCGTCCTTCCGCTACCACCACACGAATGTGGTGGCTTCTGATTCACCTCTTGGGGGAGTCTTAGATTTGATAGATTGGGATCATCTATTTCGTGTAAGCATTCGACTGAGCTCACGCCGAAGTTCTCTTCAAATTGCGAAATTCTTCTGATTATTTGAAACGCATTCTGACAGGCTCTCTCGCTGCGATCGGTTTGGTAAAAAAAACGGCGCTGCGACCCATCCCATATATTTTTTAGATTAAGTTGCGGGCAATCGTCGAGAACGGTGAATATATCAAGGTATATCTTCACGCAAATGAAGATTGCGGTTAAACCACGGACCGCTCGGATGCTTCACCCATGTTTCGGCAAATGGATGCCTGATCGTCAGGATTTGCGCCTGAGCGGTGGCTGAATCAACCATGCAACCCCAAGCTGTCATGAAAAAACAATCGTTTACCGCCCTCTCATCCACCGTCCTAGTGATCGCTGCCTTGGCCTCGCCTCAGGCGCTGGCACAATCGGTCAATCCTATCGGGACGCTCACGGCTTCTCCAAACTTGGTGCCTGCTGGCACCCGGCCAACCCTCACATGGAGTGTCACCTACCCAGTGTCAGTCATGGATTACGTCACCATCAAGATTCCGGGCGGCATCACGCCCAAGCAGAATCTGGTCTGCGACGTGCGCATCATCGGCGCGAGTGTCACTACCCAAGACGCCAAAGGCAAAACCGTTTATCTCGAGACTCTGGGCCAAATTCTTTGCAACGGTGCCTCAACCTGGTCCACCATTTTCGATGGCTTGAACACCGATACCCGTATTCAGACGCAAGCCATCGTCAAATCCTTTACCGCCACCGCCAACCAGCCAATCAACTTTGGCGGATACTATATTAACAAAGTCAAGAGCTTTGCTTACACATCCCAGATTGGTGATAACGTGCGCTTCCAAGTCAATGGCGATACGCCGCCTTCCAACTTACCCGGGTGCAATGACGCCAGCTTGAATAGTTTCCTCAAGCCCTACCTCAATGCCTCGGGCAAGGTGCAAATCGGCCCGATGGACGTGATCATTTTTATGGAGTTGACCACCAATAACAAAGCCACACTCGGCTACGACCTGCAAGACTTGGTGTTTCTCGTCACCTTCACAAAACCCCTGAATCCATGATCGGGCAATTTGCAGGATTATCGTGGCGGTGGCGCGGGTGGCCGATGGCGGCGCTGTGCACCCTGCTGACGGGGTTTTGTGTCGCCGCGCCACCCGTGGTGAAGGATGCCGCCACTCACGAGCAACTGGCGTTGCAATTGCGCAAGGCCCAGCAAAAGGATCCGATGCAAGGGCTGCCGATTAGTCAAAGCGAGGCTCCCTCACGCAATCAGCCCAAAGATTTGCTGAGCCAATCTGACATTCTTTGCTTCGGCGATATGGCTACGCTGCTGCCGAAGCGGGCGATTCTGCTGCTGCCTACGACTCTGGCCAAGCGCGGCGAGTACACAGCGGGTGCCGCCCTCATGGGCTGGGCCGAGTTTTATGCCCAAAACCGCGGCTGGATCACCACCGTGGAAGTCAGCCTCCTGCAAGCCGAGGGTTCGCTGCCTCTCGCCGCGGATATCACCCAGCGCCTCAAGGACGCCACTCGGGTGGTGGTCGCCACCTATCAGGGCGGCCCCATCTCAGTGCTGCCACTCAAAGTACCGCCAACCCCACCCGCAGCTGCGTCAACCACCGAAAACACCCAACCATGAAGCGCCACATCTTCCGCAGCGTGCTGCTGTTGCTGGCCGCTGGCTCACTGGCCTCGGCCCAGTCCGCAAGCTACACGAATTTCATCCGCCAAATCCAGGCGTCCTCCGGCGTCCAGTGGCAACTCGATACTGTGGCCACCACCGGTGCCCAATGGTCACCGCAGACGGTTGACTCGGGCGGTGCCAGCTTTGAGTTATGGACCGTCATGACTTCACCGTTGACCCAATCCTTGACCAGTTATCAGCTGAAATCCTGTTTTGTTGGCACCTACGGCCCAGTGGCATCCGTGACGATGCATTCGGAAGATCCCTATGGCCCGATTTTCCGCACCCGCGCGGATCGTCCGTTTAGTGTCGTTATAACCGTCAACGGTTTGCTCAGCGGTCTTACCGATCCCGCCGCCGCCAAGAGCATTAACTTGTGCCACTACGTCCAATCCTATGGAGTGGGTGGCACCGGCGTGGCCCTCGACCGCAGCCAGGCGATCCTGTCGTCACAAGCGTCGATCACCCAGAATGGCAGCCAGACCCTGAGCTATGCACTGACTTCCATCCCAGGCAGCAACCGTTCCAAGGTGCGTGGTGAGGAGACGTACTCGGTATTCTCGCTGGCGGACTATCAGGTTCCGGCGGCCCAGCTCGCCTCGTCGTATATCCAAATTTGGCCGGTGGCCGATGGCTCGTTTAGTGGGATTACCCAGGGCCAGTTGATTCGCTTCGTCATGCCCCAACTAACCATTGCGCTCAACGATCTGTATCCGAACTCTACGACTTATGTGCAAACCTATCAGGGCAGTCCGCAACTTGGCATGGTCGGCACCACGCTGCCGGGCTCGGCATTGGTTATCAATGATTGCATCCCGCAAAGCCGGGTGTTGACCCTAAAGGGATATGACGCTGTCTTTAGCAGTGACGGCACCTGGACCATGGAACTGCTCACCGTGACGCCCTTCGGCACCGATCGGCTGGCATACGTGAGCTTTAATATCAACCGGACAATCAATGTAAACAGCACTCTAACAACAGATGAGTGACCCGGCTTTACCTAGCAATTATCCCGATGCACCGGCATTTCCCGATTCATGAAAACATGCGTCATCAAACACCGCCCGTGCGGCTATGTGTCATTCTTGTTGGTGCTCTCAATGGGTATTCTGCTGACCTTGCTGATGGTGTTGGCCTATCGTCGGGCCAGCGCCTCACAGATGAATCAGGCCGCCGTGCAATTGCAGCTGGATTACGGTGAAAAGCAGGAGGCTATCCTGCGTTCGCTGGTGGCCAGCGTGCCGAACCGGGCGATCCGCGCAATGCAAAGCCTGTCAAACTCCGCCACCACCATCAGCGCCCCCCTGAGCTGGGAAAACATTTTTGGCGACGCCCTAGCAGCAGCCAATGCCCGCCAGTCAATCTCCACCCAAGTACTCACGGCGCTGGGCATCGCTGCCGTGGTGGGTAATTCCGGGGATGCGCCGCTCAGCAACCCCGACCTGATCTTCAAGGCGCTCGGCAGCGACACCGGTTTGGTCTCGGCAGGCATCAACCACAGCCAAGGCAGCGGTTATCCAGTGCCGCTGACCTGCAACAATACAAGCGACGCTTCTAACGACGCGATCTGGCCGATCATTGCCAGCAGCAAGGTATACGGCACGTTGGCTCAAAGCGGCGTGGGGCTACCGGTGAGTACCTATCCAAATTTCAATCTCCTCACCTATCCGAACATCAACTTCGGCTACTGCCATCCCGGCCAGGTCTTTGTGGCCAAGCGCAATTGGTGGGGTTTTTCGATGAACCTCGCCGGACCCAACGTCGCGAGCACCGCCTCGACAATGCAATGGCGTGACTTCGTGCTGTCTATTTATGAAATCCCCTCCCAGTTGCCTATTTCCGCATCCTCGTTCATGGAACTCGGCCAGTCTGCCGGCGGGGCTCCATGGGGGGATGTCACGATCAACGGCGGTGTTTTTGCCGGGCGGGCGCTGGTGGACGGCAGCACCGCGCTCCCGGCACTGGCCACCCGCCGCGGCGCCACCCTATCGACCAGCACGACGGTGGGAGGGCAGAGCTTCACCGCCGATCCGTTTACGCCTGGGCTGCGTGAGGCCTATCAACTCACTCAGGGCGATTTCTTCCCGGTGTCGTTGGCATCGGAGAGCGGGCGGGTCGCCTTTATCCCGATCAACCGCGGGGCGGACTATTTCGACCGCTTCGCCCATGCCACCGAGACCGCCGTGTTGTCATCCACCACCTGGGACAATTATTCCCTCGGTGCCTTGCAATGCGCAATGCGTTTGGACATCACTCAGGCAATGAGCGCGACCAACCCAACACCCACCATCCTGCGCTTTTCCTATCTCAAAAGCGGCAACCGCCAGGACTTGATCCTGCCGCTGACCACCGGCCCGGCCAGCGGCCTGCCAGCCGGCTACCTCCCGGCTTGCGGGCAAGACCAAAGCTACGATTTCGGCACGGCCGTGGTCGATCTCGCATACGGCGCGAACGGTCAGTTTGCCTATCAAACAGGCATGAGCGGCGTGATTACTTTCAATACCGCCCGCTTCGGTGACCCGCTGATAGGAACACCTAAGTCCGGCTATTTCAAACCAAGTTACCCGTTTGAGGTCAAGCCCCTAGCGGCTGGAAAAATTTGCATCGCGGTTTACCCGCAGCGCATCGCAGCATTCCTCAAGGCGCTTCAAGCCGATGCCACAAGCGCCAACAACTCACTGGTAGTCAACGTGGATTATACCACGCAAACGGGCAGCGCCTTCCTGAATAAACCCGCCATTCCTTGCACCGATCTGGATTACGGTTTAATCCTTCAGGAATGTGCCAATCTTAGCTCCTTCCCCACTGGCTTTTCACTGGTGACCAATCTGCGCCTTTATTTCGGCGATGATTTCAATACCACAGCCATTACGCCGCCTGCCGGCTTCACTCCAGCGGGTCCGTTCTATCCACCATGTTCGATTTTCACCCCGGAAAAACGCTACGGCGTGGAGCTCGACCCGCTCGGCTTGATCTTCTCCGGACAGGTGGGCTCGGTCGCCAGCGAAGCGGCCAGCATTCCAATCTACCCGCTCGACTCCAAGGCGCTGAGTGGTGCGAGCATGACCGCCAGTCAGATTCATGTGAACCTGCTTCCCATCACCCATCCGGCCGCGTTGCCTCCCATATATATGATGAACTGGTTGGTGCTGCTCGAAGAACGCAGACGCGAATTCAATACCGGCAACTAAGATACCATGTTGTCATTGGTAATCCGTGTCTCTTGAAAAACCCACCAAACATTGCGCCATGATTCATAGACCCGAAAATGATACCCTCGGGGAGTTATATTAGTTAGGATGAAATAATATTTATGTTGACCATCCTTGGTTTTTTTGAAACTTTGCTATTGTAATGAAACCGATCCACTTTTTTTTGTCATCGACTCACATGGCCGGGAAGAAGGCTCTCTTAGCTGCCACAACCACTGGCAGGCGACCCAAACCACCCCAGCCCATCGGGTTAAAAAAATAAACTTTTTTGCCTTGACGGTCTGCGGTTTTAAGCATATTTACTTACACATCGCATAAGTATGAATAACCAATTCAGAAAAACACTATGCAACACGACGATCTAACTACCATTTCCAGGCCGGCATCCACTGAGGCGGTCGGCATGTGGGGTGGGCGTGCCGGGAACAGGTCTTTAGCCGGGGAGCGTTCCAGTAAGCGGAGAATTCAATGGCCATGAGACTCTTCCGACTCACTGTAGCGACCATTTTCCACCGCAAAGCATGGGCGATTTGCGTAGTGGCGGTGATCCTGCTGCCTTTCGCCCTGCCGCTGATTTCCAGCGCGACGGAAAAGCCGAGCTTGCTCCAACCCGCACGCATTCTTGCCGCTTGGAACACGCTGTGGTGCTGTACCTTGCTGTGGGGGTTTTTCACTGCCGCCCACCAAGGCGAAGACAATGCCAAATCGGGCCTGGGCGAATACTTTCTAAGCAATGGAGTATCAGCCACCCGCCAGTTGTTTGAAATCTGGTGCGCCGTGTTCTGCTTCATTGCCCCGCTGACCCTCGCAACCGCCGCCATCTGCCAATGGGCCGCCAGCCCCGCCGACCCCGTTGAACGCTCAATGTGGTGGATTCTCAACCTCCAATACGCCAGCCTGTTTCTGCTGATCATGGCCCAACTGCTGGCACTGGCCATCGCGCTCGCTTCGCGCTTCGGTAGCATCGTTGGCTTCAGCGTTTCCCTCGCCCTTGCCCTGTACGGGCTGTGGGGCGTCGCTTACCTCGAAAACTTGCTCAAATTGGAGGAAAATCCCGTCTTGCGAGGCATCTGGTTGTATTCGCCGCAATACCGCTTCGCCGACCTCACCCAGCGACTCTATTTCAAGAGCGGCGCGCTGCCATCGCCAGCCTTCTGGACAATGGCCTTGTACTTCCTCGGCATTCTCGCCGTTTATGTCGGCATTTCGCGTCTGTGCTTCCGCACTCAGGCGTCCTCCTGATCTCTCGGCTTCTTCCGCTGACCACTGCCTCATTTCTCAAATCATAAATTTTAAATCCTAACCCAAGAAAATGGAGCCCCCTCTTCTTCTCTTCCGTTTCGAATTTCATGCTTCAAATTTAGTGCTTTCTAATCCTATGCCAGCCATCGCGTCCATCTCACTTTCCACTAGCCTCATCGGCGCAGGAGCGCTGGCGTGGGTATTTACCGGACGCCCGCTGACCGCCAATTCCGATCTGAATGTCCCCTTGAACCCACTCGGCATCAACCGCAGCCCGTATGGCGAGGTCATCGCCATGGCCATGCAAGGCCCCATCGATATTTTCTTCGATGCAGGAATGTCCGGCGGTGCTTCAGTCCCCAACAGAGAAAGCCAAGCCGCGCCTTCTATCAAGGCTGAGCTCACGCCGCAAACCCCTCACAAAACGGCAAGCCTCTCCTTGAACGTCCGGCTGGCAACCCTGCTCAATTCTTTGGGCGAGGCGTCTGAAACCCGCAGCAATCCTAGGGCTGCCAGCGAAGCGCTCAAACGCTATTTGCGGCGCCAAGCCGAAAATAAGCTGAGCTTCGCCTATCAACTCGATCCGGCCCATTACGGCAACTATAACGCACTGCATTTCTTCCTCACCGAGCCCGCCATTGGCACCCGTCCGGAGCTCACCCCCTCCGCCGCCAAACTGGCCGAAGACACCATTCAATACTGCCTCAGACAAGATCAGGATCCGCGTCCGGCCCTCACCGCTGCCGCCGCCGCCACCAATATCCTGCACCTGATGTTCAGTGACCAGTACAATGCAACTCCCAAGTACACCGTGGGCCAGATGCGCCAGTGCCTGCTCGTTCTAGATCACTGCCTAGCCCGCTACGCTTGCATTGCCGAGGGGTGGACGCAATCGCGTCAATGGGAGTTGCTCTCCCCACTGCGCATTGCCGAGTGCCAGGAGCGGCGCCAATTCATCGGCAAAGTCCGCGATGCGGCCGAACAAACCATCCTCCGCCTCGAAGCCGGACAAAAGACAGAAGACATCAAGACCCAAGACAGAAGAGGGGAAGACAGAAGACTGGAAAAGGCGAACATTGAACATTCAACATCGAACACCGAACGTCGAACAGAAGAAGCGAAAACAACAGACGAAAGGTCTTGTCTTTCTCTCTTCTGTTCGACGTTGGATGTTCAGCGTTGGATGTTCGACGTTCGCGTTGCCCAAGATGCGCCATGC
>Ga0114962_10002463_pt1 | contig 15420 bp, 18 predicted proteins | sample C_130820_MF_Meta_FD_87017 | JGI IMG/M metagenome (GOLD analysis project Ga0114962, IMG submission 87017) | Freshwater microbial communities from Lake Croche, Canada to study carbon cycling - C_130820_MF_MetaG | ecosystem: Environmental > Aquatic > Freshwater > Lake | place: Lake Croche, Canada...
CGTTACACGCAGGTTCTAATTTACCGAACTGGTGTCATCTCTGGAATACATCGTCAAATCAACTTCGAAACATATTTACCAAAACGGGTAGCGATACAAAAGCAACACGAAATAATCCGATAATTCGTCAGTTAGTAGCAGAAGCCGTGGCATATTTAGTGTTAGTTACAAAGAAACCACTCGCAAAATTACCGACCGCAGCAGATTGTTTTAAGGAAGCGGAAGCCATGCGTTCCCGGTTACGGGCAGGTGGTGGTGCCGGTGACCAGACAGCAACTAGACGTATATGGGCGGCGGGTATTGATGGAGCCGATTTACGGACTGTAGGAAACGAAATGGAAGCAGCGCTGCGAGCAAACCACGTCGGTCGTATGCTCTTTTGGATAATTTGGATAATTACATTAGACCAGCAAACAGATGCGCCGCCTGCGAAGGAACGTGGTCCGCCACATTTACCTATAAAACAACGAAAATCCATTATTTGGTTTTTAATAACTTTACTCAAAGATATTTCCAATGAAACGATGTATTTAGCCGTAGATGAACGGAACGGTATGTTTGCGTGTTTAGAAACGATGTGGTCAAAATTAGGCAATAAAGGTCGTCGCGATTGTATTGCTGCGATTGCTTTACAACTACAAGAGCACGTGCAAAAGAAACGCTCTTTATCGCTAGGAACGTCCTCGTCAATCGCTGTTCCGTATTCCGCTATTAAAGCAGCCACATCCACAATAGATACAATCTATTCGGGTATTGCGATAGAAGCGCAACGATTTTTGTTAGAAACGCCGAAAATAGTCGGTTTGACAAAAGAAGCACAAGAACCAAAAAAGGTGAAAATGAACGTAGTGGATAAATTACATTTAGTATCTGAACTTGCGGGATTTCGTTATTAGACCGATTGCTAGGCTCATTCGTCGATGTATTGACACAATAATAAACTCTTTCTACGGTAGAGTATGTCAGCTGTACCTGCTGGTGGCGCAGCACCGCAACTGTCCGAAACAGCAAAAGGTTTTTTGTCAAGCGCAACATCCGTATTGAGTTCTGGTTACGCGAAACTCACAGCCCCAACAACAAACTTTTCAATTCTTGTAACTATTGGAATTATTGTCCTTACACTGGGTATTATGGTGTATTATTTTAAGGCAATAAGTTTGCTCGAAACACCTGGTAACATGCGGCGTATTAGTAAAGATATCATGGTTGCGAATGCGGCGTATGATACAAATAATCCATCTCGTATCGGATTACGTGCGTACGCGCAAGCATTAATCAATTCAGGAACACCCGAAACACATCTTGCTCTTACAAATTTCTATGTAAGTACAGTCAATGCGACAGGTGTTTTTTATCCTGCGCTAGATGGTGTTGTCAGTCCCGAAGCCGCGCGTATGGCAGTTAGAGCGGGTGCCCGAGGATTTGTGTTTGATTTATATCCTGATTTATCACCCAATGCGCATTTTTCACCCGTTGTACAAGTCGTAGAATCGGGTAGTTTATGGCGGCGCATAACACTGAATGAGCAACCATTTGCTGCCATACTCAAAGTATTAATACAAGAAGCGTTTGAAATATCGGAACGTCCAGGATCCGAAGACCCTGTATTTATTTATTTACGATTTCGTGGAAAACCGCGTACATCTACATTCCAATCAACCGCAAATGCGCTTCGTGTCGTATTAGACAATTATCGTTTAGATGCGTCGTATAACGGATGCCGCCGGCAACAGACTATATTTACGATTCCTATAACATCACTATTCAAAAAAGTTATAATTGTGAGTAATATACGCGCGGATAATACGGTACTCAATGATTATATCAATATTGGACCCGCGGACGGTATTGCACTTGAATATTTAACAAATACAGTCAAGGGTTTTACAGAAGCGGATAAAATATATGCAATGACGAAGATAAAAACGAATTTGACGTGGATAGCGCCGCTTTCTGAAGACCCACTTGCGGAAGCAAATAGTTACGATGTACCTGCGAATCAAGCCGTCGGTATTCACTTCTGCGCAATGAATTTTTGGAATAACAATGATAAACTCAAAGCCTATATGGCAGACACAATGTTTGGCAAACGTAGTTTCCTTATAAAGCCAGAGCCAATGCGCTACATTGTCGATATAATTCCGAAAGCACCGGTACCAGAAGACCCTAAGTGGGGCTCAGGTACATCTGCTGGTAAAATGTCAGACCCTACGGCAATTCGTAACCCATTCTAATTGTGTAATCCGACATAAAGATATACGTTCATATATACTAATATAAATGAACCTATATTTATCAGCGAAAGAAGATTTAATGACAAACCTCAATAAACGTTTTGATAAAGTCTGTAACATTTGGTTTTTACACGCGACATTGAATGATGTGCTGTATTTTTCTGGACCGAAGTATGACACATGGGAAGGGCTACATCCCGTTAATTACATTGGTGGTTCAATCGTAACAGAAGATATAGCAAGAACACGATTACATGAATTAATACGTACGGCGTTGGACGATAATAGAGATTACAACGATGTATTATCTACAATGTTTGTAAATAGCAGCGACGAACTCTATACGTCCACAACTATCTTACTTCGTAAGTATCGCGATTGTATCAACGGAACGGTAACAGGCACTGAATCCGATTCGGATAGTAATTAATGGGCGAAATTCAGCCGCTATAATGTACAATCCCTAAAATTGATTGTACTTTTTCACCCGAAATAATAAAGTACAATGAATGACGTATTAGATGCGCTCGATAGTCTTTGTGAATCCGTCAAAGTAGATGGAGCAGACCCGATTGTAATTGAGCGTGCATTGAAATTTGTATTGCGGGTACCGCCTGACTCTCATTACACGGATAAAGACCACCCTTATCAACATTATGGAACGAAAGCCATAACGAAAAAGGAAGTCACACAGAGATTGTTTGACGCATTGAATCGCCTAATCGGCGCATACGAACCTATACTTCAAACAATGTTTTATGATTCATCGCATATTGTATTCAAAAAAACACAAACATTTATTGACGAGTATCGCAATTTCTGGGCATTATTTATCGCGATCGCCACACCTGGACAATACAAGGACCGTCCGTGTCCGTCGTAAAGCGGTGTGTTATCCAGTACGTCGGATGTTTCTCAAGTACATGTTTTATTTCTACACTGTCCCCATCGAGGAAACTATCCAGAATTAATTCTGCTTCTTCATACATACTTTCGTAAATAGGATTCCCGTCTTTATCAACTTTCATAAAACGTTCGGTTTTTTGTAAGCAGCTGTGCGATGTTGAAGAGACAATAGCTATTTTAAAGACTGCTAGCGGAACACCGTCGTCGTGGTACATTGTAGTTTTGTAAGTGTAGATACATTTGTTGAGAGCGTATTCATTTTTTCGGGTGAACCGAACAATCGGGAATCTTGTGCATTTCGTACAACCATCATTTGTTCCAATTGACTATTCAATTCCGTAGAATGTGTTGAAGGTTTCTCATACCCGGACCCCTTGTTGCGAGAGCGAACAGTCGGACACGAACTCATTTTACATAGGGGGGGGTATTTTTCATTACGGGTTAAAGGATTCTTCGCTCTTAATATATAGACTATGGTGCGGCATTTACTGTCTATTGAGATAGAATATGGAACGAATGTATGGAATCGTACGTTATTATACGATTCCATACCAACAGTTGACGAATTGAAAGAGTATTATTGTTTGCTCTGCGGTTTAACGGACGCAAAGATAACAATGAAATCTGAGCGTGTTTCAGCGTCTTTTAACGAAGGTCTTTTACATAATGGGGAAATCGCACCAACGATATTTCCATTTCGTGATTTAGAATCTAAAACAGACGATACCGAAAAACGTCTTCATTATAAAAAATATATTCGTCAATTGTGTGATATGGAGGTAAGTCGTGCGAAACTTGAAACGTATAAACAAACCGAAGGCGCGGATGATACGGCTACGGAAGAACAGGATGTTATTAAGCGTACAAAGGCGTCGATTATTCGAACACGTGAATGGGTGAAGGATTTGCTACGTTCTTTGAATCCGGATGAAGATGACGAATCGCTCGTTGCGATTGTTATTGATGAAAATATTCCGCTTGGCTGGGTATTTACACCGGTCGTTAACGATATGCGTGAAAATGTAGGGTCACGTGTGATTACAAATACAGAACTCGGTAAGAAATGGGAAGGATTGTTAGGAACAGATTTGTATCCAGATTTAGTGGTAAGTCGGCGCATTACACCTGCGAATTGGCTCTTTCAACACGTAGCATCGGAGGCGGTTGTGAAAGCGACATTAGAGTGGTATATTGTCAGTCAGAATTCAAAGGCGAAGGACGGTATTTCGGAATGGATTGTACGTGCGGATTCGGATTTGAATACTCTATTCAAACCGTTCAAACAGATTCGTATTCATGAGAAATATTTGACTGAAAGTTCGGAAATGGCGGCAAATAAACATGAAATCTTTAAGATTTTAGGTGCATTTGAATCGAAATGTATTGCGTCCTCTCTTACGGATTCTACAATTTCGCCGATTTCTCTTGAAGTGTTTCAACATTATATGAAATATCTATTTCGTGGATATGGGCATGCGTATGAAACGTATAAAGGTATGGAATCAGTATCGCGACTATTTGTACGATGGACGCGGGGGTCGTACGGATTTCGTGCGGGTGTGGACCCGCTCTTAGATACGTGGAAGGACTTATGGCATATTATTATGCGCGGAAATCCATCGGCAGAACGTGTCCAATTATTTTTAGTAACATTGGATTGCTGGGACCCGATTCTGTTACAAAGCATACCGGAAGGTGCACGGTCTGATATAGCGAAAAAATGGATGCATGTGTATTTTGATAACGAATTAATCGTTGAAACGAAACACATAATTCGTTCTGTATTTTTGTATGAACAAATGCGCCAATGGTGTTTTAAATTTATACCGGAAGCGATGTTTGATAAGAAGTTCAATCCCACACAAATCGCACCGTTGCTCAATTTACGTGGTCATGCCTCATCAAAACGCAATAGTGGACGATTTACACTGAGTTTGCGCTTTCGCGACCGTACAATTGTTGATCCGACATTACAGAATATGAAAAAGATGAGAATGCCGGATTACGATTTGGTAGAGGCGAATGTTCTAACGGAACACGAAATGGAATTAAAAGCCGAAAAGGAAGCGGAGAAACGTGCACAAGAAAATGAGGCGTTGCGTACTGCGGATGACCTTCGTAAAGACCAAGAAGAGGCAGAGAAGAAGCGCGAAGAGGAGTTAGAATCAAAGCGTGTATATTCACGACAGTGGCGTAAAGACAATCGTACTGGAACAAAAGAGGCGATAGTCGCGGCAGGATTGGATGTATCGGAGGCGTTACCGAAATATGTACGGAAGGTTCCTCTGAAAGAACCCCTTACAAGCAAAGCTAAACCAAAACCAAATATGGATATATCGGTCACATGTGAAAATACAATCGATTTAGGTCTTGTATAAAGGGGGATATCTCCCTTTATATCCAACCCTAGTCTTGTATAAAATCAAGGAGGAGAATATGTAGGCATATCACCGGAAGCCTTCACACTTTCAACATCTGTATCGCTAGTTTTTCCATTTTGTAAATCGCCGGCTTTCTTTGTAAGAGTTGAATTGATCTGTTTCTGTTTCTTCACTTGGTTCATAAGTGCCGCAAATTGTTGATGGAGAGTATTTGCTTTTCCTACGAGTTCATCGGCTTTTGATAATAAATCACCACCGGTTAATAGCGTTTCACCAAACGATTCAACAGTTGTTACATTCACAGCTTTTTTCAGATGCGGTGCTGTAAATAATAAGGTGTACCAAATTTGTGAGCCTTTATCAACCGCAATTTTGAGTTCCGAACTATCAATTAATTTTGTAAGAGTATCAATCCCGGACCGTAAATTGTCTTCCAATGCGCCCGTATCTTGCGAATCTGTAAAACATTCTAATAGTTTGTGTTCTTTAGACGTTTCAAAATCGGATATTTCACCTTTGAAACGTTTTGCTGCATACTTTTTACGGCGTTCAAAATTTAAATTTTGTGTTTCGCGTGGTAATGAATATTCGGATTCATCAGAGGGTGCGGATTTCGATGAAATAAAGGTAGCCTCTACATTTTTCATAATATCACACGTTTCATCTGCGCTGTCACCGTATGTATCTAAATCGCCTTGTATGTTATTGATTGCGTTTTGTACGTTTTGAATACGTGCGTTTAAGGCGGATGCGTAGGAATCTTCAAAGTGTTCATATGAATTTATGGATGTTTTTGGGCACGTAGCATTTCGAATGAATAGCACGATAGCGGCGATTACAACAGATGCTATAAGGCACCCGACTACAGAAAAAACAATACTTCCGACGTTTGCCATTCTATTGATATGAATTATTTTAGATTGTGTAATGTGGTCGGTCTAAGAATGCATTCGCAGGGGTTCTTAGAGATGTATTCACGACAGACATATTGTTGTGTCAAGAATTCGGGTCGTAGTGCTGTCCCGGAATCTTCGCGGATCGCAGCAGAACGATGTACACCATTTTATACACATACCGTATCCTCGGATTGTTCGGGTGCACGAGTCGTACAAATAGTTGTTCCGGTTGTACCAGGTGGCGATGTACCGTATGTAGATGTAAAAACGGTTTCTGCGTCTGCTACAGTCCAAAGTATGAAACAATCGCTTCTTGCTACGCAGCAAGATCCGTACAATCCACAAACGCGTTTTAGTCAGTATTTTCCACCGACCCCGCCAGGTTTTTTTATGCCGGTGCGAATTCCTAACAATATTCCTTTACCACCCGAGACGCCATGTATTGAAACTCGCCCATTTCAAGGTTCAACCAAGAAATAATATTATGCATATATATAGATGCCCGTAACAGATACAAGTGCGAGTTTAACAACGGCGCGCCGTCGGCAACTTGCGCTCTTTGGTTGGCGCAATGGGAAACCTGTAGGGTCTATTGTTAAGGAGCAGAATTCGAGTTACGGTTTTCAAGGTACGGGTCCTTCGGATTCTGTGCCACTCAACGTCTTTGTTGGTGCGCAACTTGTAGGACAAATGGTAGATACGTGCGCTTGCTCGCCTCGCGTGACGACGGAGGGCTACGTGAAAAAAGCACCGGCGCAGTGCCGTGGTAATACGTTTTAGATTCCGCAAAATTAGCAGATGCTCATTATTGAAAAATGTTTATTATGTAAATATTTTTGAATAGATTTTTTGTAAAATGTTTTATTTGAACGATTTACGCCTTGCTGACCTTCTTTACGACCTTCTTAGGCGCTGCTGCTGCTGCGACTGGTGCCTCAGCCTTCTTTGCGGGTACAGGTGGCGCAGGAAGAATCTCGCTCTCTTCATCGTCAGCATCATCATCGTCCTCGTCATCGGCATCGGCATCGGCAGCCACAGCCGCAGCCGCAGCCGGTTTTCCAGCACCCGCAGAAGGAAGTACCGCCGCCATCAGATTGCTCTCCTCCGTCGCACTCACAAGAGAATCCGACTCATCCTCGATAAGGCAGCCACTCACACCACCCTCGCCAGCAACATTGACAAGCGCTTGTACGAGTTTCCAGGTCAGACCGAATTTCTTGTCCGCAATCCAGATACCCGTTGCGTCGATAACTGGTGTAATCTCAGCACCACGACGAAGAATATCAAGCGGTGCTACGCCCTCAATCTCCCGACGGCTCTTATCGTATAGGACTACATCAAACTCACCATCCTTCTTCTTCTTCAGTGATATAGACTGCGAAGGAGGGTAGTCCTTCGGGTTACCATCCTTATCCTTGGAAAGCTTGATGCTCGGCGTATAGAAGAGCGCAATCATCTCACGGCTCGCACCCGGTAGTTTGAACCACTTTGCCGCGTTCTTGGTCGCCTGGTCGATTACGAAATTATCAATCGCTTCCAGTGTTGCGACATACGCCGTAACCTTAGGATTCGTATGGCGGTCCTTGAAACTCATTTGCGCCTTGAACTTACCATTTCCTTGATAATCGCTCGTATCGTAAGGGATTGGTAGGCGTGGTCCTTGCATGCGTAGTTTGCCACCTGCGTAGTTCAGATAGACTTGCGACGAACCGTTGTCTAGCTTCTTAACATCGCTTACCGTAAGTTTCTTGGCATCGAAGGTAGAGCTCGTAATCGGAACGGACATTTTTGCTTGTAAGGTATTTAACACTACAATCAAGGGAGGGAATGACGAGAATCTGGGCGCAAAACACGAATCAATTTTGTTCGCGCAGTCCCTAAATTTTTTTCAAAATCACCGTAGAATCACCCTATAAATTTTTATTATTCATCGGAATCACTATCGTCATCCTTAGAATCCGATATGTCACGTAGTAAGGGTACTGAAGGTGGTGGCGGCGGCGGAGGTAATGTAAGAGGCGGTGGTGGCGTTCCTGCGACATGTGTATTTGAAGGAATCCGTGCGGTTATAGATATTAAATTACTCCAAAATCCGGATCCGAAATAATTACCTAGCGTTATAGGTGGTGCGGTGTTATGGGGAGTGTATTCATCAAATACACTTTCATATAACCAAGGATATGCGTTTCTCGCTTGTTCACATACAAGGGTTAGTGTGCTAACAACGTACATAGCGCCAAGAATTCTATCGTTTTTATCGGCAGCGGACGTAATAAGCATACGGATTACATTCATATTTATTTTTTGTAGGGATTCAAGAGGTTGGTCTATTAATGCCCAGGGCGGGTGACGAAATAAGGAATGTAAATAATGTGGGACGATTGTATTTTTTTCTTGGATAGTTAAGCCTGCGCGATGTGTCCATATTGCGTGGATTTCATTATAAAACTTTCTTTGGTCCTGGCGATTTAAATGTATAAACCAATCGGCTGACGAATAATAATTTAATTCATCTATTTTTGTAAATAAATCTACAACTTTCATTCTCCACTGTTGCTCGGGTGTCGCTGGTTGTAATGGCGCCCATTCTGTAGGAAGACGCCGTTTTTCTAACCATTGAATAAGAATCATAATTCTACGTTTTATAGGTACGGTTATAGGAGAACGATTGTAAGGATTCAATGCTTCCTCACCGTTTATTCGTGCTCTATGAACAATTGTAAATATCGAGCGTGCATCAAACCCGTACATATGATTGTCCGTATCGCGAAACGAAAAGAAATAGGAGGCATCAATATCCTTGAGCGCATCGGTTGAGAAGAAGTCTGTATCATTTGTATGTACTGTACGGTCCCAAAATCCAATACCGTGCCGTCGTAATTTACGAAACGGTAACCAGATACGAAACCATTTGTGTATTTTTTCGGCAGATTGTAATTTCAACCGCGTCACTATAGGTGCGAATCGTGGCTCCCAGCGAACCGGATGTTTATGATGTATTCCGCAATATTTTCCATGTGTTGCCGGGTTCTTGCATTTTTGTTGTGGAAACCTACGTGATTTTATGTTTTCGCACGTTTCATACGTAATCTCATTAATGTCTGGCTTATCGCCGCTGCCACTCATTTCAATGAGTGCATAAAATAAATTTACAATAGAATTCTACAGTTCAAATCCACTTAATAAACGAACGCGCCTTAAAAAAACCATAGGAATCTAGTCGTATCACGAACAACATTGACAGCAGTAATTGCTTTGGTTGTATGAGCATTCCCCGCGTTTAGTTTTGTGAAAAAGTTCCTCGACCACACATATACAAGATGAGTTCCTCGGCTGCCCCCAAAAAGACTGCCGCCAAGAAAGCCACGACGACCGCTGCCGCCGTGCCTGTCGTAGCAGCTGTCGTCACCCCTGCAGCACTCGTTGCGCCCGTTGTTGTTGCGCCTGTCCCGACGGTGGCGGTCGCAGTTGCGGCGACGACGGTCGTTGAAGGTGCTGATGAGGTCGTGAATGTAGTTGCGAACTACAACCTGATTGTAGAGCAGGTAAATACGCTCCGCACGACGCTTGCGACGGTCTTCGCCTCGATGAAGAAGCTCGAGAAGCAACTTCCCCGTGAGCTCAAGCGCGCGGGCAAGGGTCGTCGTCGCGCAAAGGCAGTGGAGGGTGATAATACGCCCAAGAAGGAGACGGTATTCACGAAGCCTACGCCGATTTCGGATGCGCTCTGCACGTTCCTTGGACTCCCAAAGGGCTCGCAAATCAGCCGTTCGGAGGTCACGACGCGTGTATGCCGCTATGCGCGTGAGAAGGCGCTGATGGACAAGCAGGTCATCAAGGCGGATGCGACGCTCCGCAAGCTTCTTGCGCTCAAGGAGACTGATGAACTCAAGATTCTCAATCTCCAACGCAGCCGCAAAGCCAGCAATCGCACGGCGTCTGCGCCTGCTGCGGCAGCTGCGACGGCGTAAATCTGTAATACAAACACTACAAACTAAAAAGACGAAATAAAAAAACCTATAAATCTAAAGTTTTTCATCCTTGATCCCATAGCTCAGTGGTAGAGCGTCTGGCTGTTAACCGGAAAGCCGCAGGTTCAATCCCTGCTGGGATCGTCAATACATTTTACATTTTTTGATTCATTTATAATAATTCAAAGAATGCGGTTTCACCTTGAAATAAAATACAAACGACGATAAAGAAAGATGTCAGTACCGAATAATGAACTCAAAGAAAATGTTAGACACTGGGTACATTTTGATAATTTAGCAGAATCACTTACGAAGCAGGTTATGAATACGCGAGCAATGCGTAAATCGTATGAGGAGAAGATTTTACATTCTTTGGATACACCTACGATGCGCAACGCAGTTTTACAAATTACAGGTGCTACAATACAACGCGAAACGGATACAAAACTCCAGGACCTCTCCTGGACAATGTTAGAAGACCAACTACGCACCTATTTTCGCAGTAAAGGGCGTAGTGATGAAACGACGCAAATTATCGAACATATACGAAAAAACCGTACAACGAAAACAACCGAATATTTGAAGAAAACATTATCTGCGGATGCAACTCCGAAAAAAACTCCGACCCCTTAATATAAATTTTTGATAATAGTCAACTATTTCATTTAGAGACATGTACAAACGAATACTATCCCATCACGTCAATACGTGGTTTCAGAATTCAGCAGGCGAAGATGCATCACCTGCTGAAGCTACGGCTGTCATATCCTCTTTATTTTTAGAGAGGTGCGAACGATTCAAACTCAATATAGTTACAGACCCAATCACATTTCGTAAAATTATGTGTGAAACTGTATGTACGTTGTACCACTGTGATAAATACAATGTAGATTGGAACGGACCGCATCGTAAATTTTTTATACCAAACCAATGGACCGATGAAATTGAATCAGCATGGAATAGTTGTATAAGCGTGAAATTTTTTAATGAATACTTCTGGGCTTCGTTTTGGCGAGCAATACCAACATCAGAATTGTTTGAAATTAAGAATAGTAAAGAAAACTTACAATATTTACTACCACTCTATGTAAGACGGTCATCCGATATTCTTATTCAGAAGGGTTTCTTGATTGAACAGGAGGATGGAAATATAGTTGCGACAGAGGATTATGAATCCGAGGACGATACATGGGACAGATAAATAGTTCATTTATTTCATACAAATAGTATTCATAATAGTAATTGTAAGAAATACAACAATTCCAGGGTGCAGCCTTGCATCCGGAGCTATTTACGATTCGCTTTTTTGCTTTTACGGCTATTGCGATTATTGCGATTATTGCTGTTTTTACGGGTTTTGTCATTTTTATGTCTTCTGGAATACGCACCGCCTCTAGGTCTGTAATTGCTACTATTATATCCCAGATCTCTATACGCTTGCGCATGTTGCGCAGACGCGGCGCGCGCGGCGGCGGCTGCGGCAGCGCGCTCCGCGGCAGCGCGCTCCGCGGCTGCGTTGCGCTGCGCTCTTTCGCGTATCATTTGTGCCATACGGGCATGTTCTTGTGGAGATTTGTGCGACATTGTTATATATTAAAGCATGCTATTTTTATAGCTGCTTAATGTATAGTTTCCCTGTAAAGGATTTTGTATGTTTAGTTTGACGATTCTTTTGAATCGTAAAAATGAAAATACTGAATTATTACACCGAAACTTCACAATTTAGCCCATTTGTTAATGCTTTGTAAAACTAGCATGAATTTAACCTCTTGAAGCCATTGTTTTCTTTACACCTTTTTCCATTTCAAATGCCTGTTTTTTCTAAAAATAGATCCAAAGACATTGAACACCAACTAAAATAAGTTCCTTCACCATATGTGCTACCACATTCAGTATAATATTGAAAACGTAATTCATTTTTGTTATTCAACTTGGTATAGAATAAATATATTTCTCTCAGTTGTTCATGAGTCATTATTTCATCATATTTGTCTTCAAATAATATATTAGCAACATCGTCATCATTAAAATTATATATTTTTATTCCAAAAATAGTACCATTATTATAAATTCCCATATTATACAAAAATATTATATTTATTATTATACAACGCAAATAATGGGCGTTTTCAATGAAAAAAAAGTGTAATACAAACTGTTTGTTCATCTCAAAAAAATAAATCGGTTTTTCTTTGATACGGGAAAACATTGAACAGGAGGATGAATACGAATCCGAGGACGATACATGGGACAGATAAATAGGTCATTCATTTCATACAAATAGTATTCAAAATAGTAATTGTATGAAATACAACGATTTCAGGGGTTGCAGCCTTGCATGTTACCTGCGGCGCGATGTACGATTCGTTTTTTTGCTTTTACGGGTATTGCTGTTTTTGCGATTTTTGCGTCTTCTGGAATACGCACCACCTTTAACACCATAATATGCTTTTTCCCAAGGCGATAATGAGGAGGAGTAGCCGCCCGGGGATGCGGCGGACGCGGCGCGTGCAGCTTCCGCAGCGCGTGCAGCTTCCGCAGCGCGTGCAGCTTCCGCAGCGCGAGCGGCTTCCGCAGCGCGTTTTACTTCGGCGTTGTGTGCTTGCATGCTATGCCATCCTCCATCAAAACCTCCGGATGCCATTGTTTTTTCTATTGATAAAAGATATTTTATGTATCTCAATAAAATTATCAAGTTTTATAACACTATTTTTCATTGAAAACGGCGATATTTGCCAACCATAGGGTGGCAAATTTGTGGCGATTTCAAGAAAAACGGCGTAAATGGCAAAAGGTATAAGATACGGGAAAAAATTGAACATATGAAATACACATTTATTGTTTGTGTTCCTTTCCTTTTACTTTCTTACTTCCTACATTTCCTTTCTGTTTCTTACTTTTCCCTACAATGGTTTCTCTTCGTTCCTCTTCCCATCCCCGTACGCGCTCTGCGACTGCTGCTGCTGCTGCTGCTGCTGCTGCAGCAGCGACTGCGACAGCAACCGCGTCAGTTTCCAAGACTCCTCTCAACCGTTCGAATACTGGATTCGTACAAGCGCCTATAAAACTACAACCGCGTCTGAATAATAGGACGCTGTATGAGATGCGCAAAGAGGCGTTTGATGCGCAGTGGCAGTCGCAAGAGCCAGATAGCGACTGCGACTCCGATTCGCCCTGCGAGTACCTGAAGATTTCAGGATTCGTGGTGTTCTCGTTCCTAGCAGTTGCGGCGCTCGTACTATCCTTCCGTTATTACACGGAGGAAACGATTATTGGCACTGGGCTAGTTCTAGCCATCGCCGTAATTGTAGCTGCGGGCTACAATATTGTGAACTACAAAGACCCTGAAGACGCGCTTATTGAGAAAATTCTTTTGGAGGAAATCACAGCCCGCGAAGAGCACGAAAACCTTAAGGCGCAGGTCGAAAACGTAAAAAACAATTCACTGCGTAATTTGTTTCGTAGTGCTATCGAGCATCTGGAATTCGGAGTGCGCCAGGGACCGTATGATGACGGATTTCAGTTCACGCGGCGCAAGTTGTACTTCTAGAATACGACGCAAAGCATAGTGTAATAAAATACCCAGCGGTCAAAACAAGCGGGAAAAATTGAACCATAATGTGAAACCTACATATTTTTTGGTTTCCTTTCTAACTTTCTTCCTTTCCTACATTTCCAAGTTTCTTCCTTCCTATTTCTTTCTTCCTTTCTACAATGTCCTATCTTCCTGGCACGATTCTTTCCTACATGCACGAAAGCGCGGCGATTATTGGGGCTGATGACGCATCGTCGTGCGGTTGGGCGCACATGAAGCACGTCCCGCACGGGCTGTACAATCAATGTACGATGCTCACGGGAGGTAATGTTCTTGTGACAATGGAGGATAGTGTGCCGATGCGTTACATTATCAGCTTTGCGGATTGGCTGTATTTCCTCGCTACTGTAGGGCGCCATACACCGGTACTCACTGCGAAACCTCCGCCACCGGGTGTACAAAGTCATATCGCAGCGTACGTAGCAGCGAAGAAGCGCATATGCTCGTCTCTTACGCTTCCAGCGTACGACCATAGCGCCGATAAAGACGATCTTTCGGTGTTTGGCGAAGGCTGTGAGAACTATTCTATAGGGTCCACGCTATGGTACGGCGCAGACCATAGAATTGACGAATGTATCGTTATGAGCGACTTTAAGGCGCTCGTAACGTACGTAGATGGGACGAAAGTTCGCGAGGTTATGAACCTCGAGGACTGGCTTCTTCTGCGGTGGCTAAAACCGCAATCGGACGGCTACACCTTCCCTCTCAACATCCGAGAGGGATGTTGGATGGGCTGTAGTGTTGTTAGGCTCGCCGAGAGGACGCGTGCCGAATATAAAATAAAAGAAGATGCGGGAGCCAGCGCAAGCGCAGGAGGTGGCGCAGCGAAGTCCATTTCACCAATGGACGCACTTCCACGCGATTCGTTTATATTTGTCGATCCATTCGCGCGCTCAGGCTTGCGTGGGAGCCCCTAAACATACAAAAAAAAACTAATGTGTCCATTGATTTCTATTAAACGGTAAAACAGTCATTGTATTCAGTTGTTCGCGATATTTTTGAACTTTTTTATCGAATTCGATTTCTGCAGTTGTAGGTGGTAGCGCAACGCTGCTGCCGAGAAGTTCGTCCATAGCATTACGTGGAGGACGTACGCCGTAGCAATTCACGCCAAAGCGAAGTTCGGGATTATCAAAGAAACCACCATTGACGCCGGGTTTTCCGCAAGCATTGCGATATTCAGGCGAGCCTTTCTGCAGTTTTTCCCATGTTTCTTTCTGGGTTGGATAGACAGCCATCTGCCCTCTAACCCATCCATAATTACACCAATCCGCACCTTTTTCATAACCTTCTTTGACCTGTTCGTAGGTTGCAAGTTCGGAATCTAGCGCAGCACAGACAGCGGCTGCATCACTATACGTGTAAATATTGCGACTAACATTGAAGAGTTCTTTGGACGGTTTAGAAATAGAGTCGAGTGCGCTAAATAACGGCGAA
>Ga0114962_10002464_pt1 | contig 15417 bp, 15 predicted proteins | sample C_130820_MF_Meta_FD_87017 | JGI IMG/M metagenome (GOLD analysis project Ga0114962, IMG submission 87017) | Freshwater microbial communities from Lake Croche, Canada to study carbon cycling - C_130820_MF_MetaG | ecosystem: Environmental > Aquatic > Freshwater > Lake | place: Lake Croche, Canada...
AACGACCAGCAACTCAAGGAACACTGGCTTCCCATCCTCTGCTCCGCGGGTGACGAGGAGACGTTTTTCAAGCTCTACGACCGAGCGGACAGTGAGAGCGTCACGGAATTCCTGACCTTCAGGGAAGAGAACCCGAACTCGATCATCTCCTGCCTCTTCACGGCGCGTGAAAACGCCCGCCAGGTCCGCGATCAGATCTCACTGGAAATGTTCGAGGCACTCAACGAGTGCTACCTCTTCCTGAAGTCGAAGAATTCCCGCGAGATCTGGCAGAGCGGAGCCCATGACTTCTACGAGCAGATCAAGAAGTACTCCCACCTTTTCCAAGGACTCACGTCCTCCACCTTCACCCGCGGCGAGGGTTATGAGTTCATCAACCTCGGCAAGTTCCTGGAGCGCGCCGACAAGACCACCCGCATCCTCGACATCAAGTACCACATCCTGCTGCCGAGCGTGGCGGATGTCGGCGGCGCGGTCGATGCGGCTCAGTGGCAGGCGATCCTGCGCTCCGCGAGCGCCCTGGAGGCCTACCGCCGCTTCCACGTCGAGGATATCCTGCCGAAGAAGGTCGCGGAGTTCCTGATCTTCTCGACCACTTTCCCCCGTTCGATCCGTGCCTGCCTCCAACATCTTGACGAGGATCTTCACAGGCTGAGCGGGAAGGAGAGACGCGAGTACCGCAGCCCCGAAGAGCGCGCATTCGGAAAGCTTGTATCCGATCTGAATTTCATAACGATCGACGAGATTCAGAACAATGGACTTCACGAATTCCTGCAGGGGATTCAGACCATCCTCGACCACCTCGACGACCACATCTACCAGGAATACATGTACCATCCGCCCGTCGACATGCAGGCGGAAATCCTCCTTCACCAGCAGCAGATGCAGCAGCAGCAATGATCCCGCAGGACATCCCCTCCTCAAGCAGTTCCGGTGAAGCCCCGTGGGCGGAACCCTTGGTGCTGACCATCTCCCACCTCACGCGCTACACCTACGAAGGGGCGGTTCAGGACAGCTTCAATGAGGCGCGACTGCAGCCCGTGACCGACGAGTTACAGATCTGCCGGGATTTCCGGTTCCGCCTTGATCCCCAATCCCAGGTGCGCGATTACCCCGACTTCTACTCCAACTGCGTCCACTACTTTGACGTCCACCATCCCCACGAGTCGTTGGAAGTCGAGGCCGTCTCGGTCGTGGAAACGATGCCGGAGCCACGGGGAACAGTCCCTGAGGTCGGCACCGAGGCCCTCGGCACCGCCGCGATCAAGGAACACCATTTCGATTTCCTGCACGCCTCGGAGTTTGTCTCGCTGGGGGCAGATGTCTGGCGCGAGGCGATCGATGCACTTCCTGGAGGACTTCGCGACGTCTGGACCGATTCCGTGGCGATCGGTGAACACATCCACAAAAACTACAAGTACACCCCCCTCTCGACGAACGTGAACACGCGGGCCGCCGAGGTGATCAAGAAAAAGCAGGGTGTCTGCCAGGACTTCGCCCACCTGATGCTGGGACTCTGCAGGACGCACGGCATCCCCGCCCGCTATGTCAGCGGCTACTTCCTCAACAAGCACAAGCTCCCCGGAGAGATCGAGGCGAGCCACGCCTGGATTGAGGTCTTCATCCCGGGTTACGGCTGGAAGGGCTACGACCCCACACATCGCCGTGAAGCCGACACACGCTACGTGAAGATTGCCGTCGGCCGTGACTACGGCGACATCCGGCCTGTGGGAGGCACCTTCCGAGGCAAGGGAACACGCCAGATGGTCGTCGAGGTTTCCGTCCAACGGATCTCTTAAGACCACAGCCTGCCGTGTAAAAACGGCTTTGAAGCGCTGACGTTATCAACGCGACTGCCTACCTGACTCGGAGGGCGTTCACGCTGGAAAGGATCCCGGAGATCATGGAGTAGGCGACCACGCCCACAAAGAGCGCCACGATCAGAATTACCGCCGGTTGGATCAGGGTGGTCAGGATCTGGATCCGGACGGAGAGTTCCCTGTCGTATCGTTTGGAAGCCCGTCCAAGGGAACCGGAGAGATCACCCGTTTGCTCACCCACCGCAAGGATATCCAATAGCACGGGAGGAAAAAATCCTGTTTTACGCAAGGCCATGGCCAAGGATCCTCCCTCTCGCACCATATCGGTGGCCTCTTTCAAGAGACCTTTCAGATAAACATTCCCGGTAGCCCCACGCATCAATTCCATCGCGGCAAGAAGGGTTACCCCGTTGGAGACGAGCGTGGAAAAGTTCTGCGTCAACTCGGCATGAAAGCGTGCCCGCAGTACCGGCCCCACGACCGGGATATCGAGTTGGGTGCGATGCCACCAGACGATTCCTGCCGGAGTGGCGACCGCCAACCGCAATCCCGTCACCAAGGCACCGAGAAAAGCAAGGATCGCCCACCACCAATGAGCGCAGAAGAGGCTGACCGAAATCAGGGTCTGGGTGATGACTGGGAGTTTCTGGCCGGACTTCCCAAGCAGGACGGAGAGTTGGGGAACCAGAAATGTGAGAAAGATGAACATCAGCAGGATCGCCGAGGAAAAAACAATGGCGGGATAGACCAGTGCCGAGGTCACTTTCTTTCCCAGTTCCCCGACCATCTCGAGATGAGCACACTGGCGCCTAAGAATCTGAGGCAGAGCACCCGCCGCCTCTCCAGCGGCAACCAGGTTGCAGTAAAGGGGATCGAATGACCGGCCGCAGTTGCGCAGAGCCGTGGAGAATCCCACACCCTCCCTCACCTGCTGCCTCAATCGCGCGGCCACCACCTTCACCGGGGAGCGTTCCTGACGTTCCTCGATGACCTTGAGGGCACCCTCGAGTTGCAATCCGGCATCAAGGAGTTCGGCCAACTCCTCCGTGAAGAAAAGCAATTGCTGACGAGTCAGTCTCGGAAGCTCACCCGTCACGAGGACAGGAATAGCCGAGGTTCCATGCTTCTTTTTACCCGCTGTTCCGCCACCGGCACCCCCGGCATCAGCCATCAAAACCTTACTTGGCTGGAGGCCACGTTCCCGTAGCTTCCGGTAGGCATCGGGTTCCGAGAGAGCCTCAAGTTGTCCGCTCTCGGACTGACCGGCGGGATCCAGGGCTCGATAAGAGAAGAGAGGCATGCAGGGTAAAATGATGAGGAGGAAGGGATCCCATCGACAACGAGGCGGCCACCCGTGTCAAAAGCATTTTTACCCAAGTCACCACAAATCCCTTGGTTATGGAGGGCATCAGAGATAGGAAAAAAGGGCTATGAAGGTGATCCAACGACTCGCTCATCCCCTCCTGATGATGGGGATGGTGCTGTTCCTCCACCCCGTCCAGGCGGCGGAGGTGGCTCCCTCACCATCCACTCTCACTCCGCAGAGCATTGTCCTGCAACCCAAGCAGATTATCGGCGCCACCCCACCATGGGCCGTGGAAGCCCCCTCAGTGCATAGTAATTCCGACTATGTCGATTTTTCCGTTCCCTCGCTTACGGCTCAGGATGAGATCGGCTGCTTTGCCCTCACAACTGTCTTTGAAGACAATGGCGATGGCGGTCCGCTCGTGGAATGGATTTCCAAGGGTGGTGATCGCGTTCTCCTGAGCGCGGGTCTCGGCGAGAGTGGCGTGGCCCTTGGGCTGAACTCCCGGACGATCCTGCTTCCCCAAGCCCTCTCTCTCGACGGCGGACGGGTGAAAGTCTCCTTCTCTGGAAGGTTCCCCCGCCTCCTTTCGGTCTCGCTGAACCCCGCACGTGAGCTCGGTGTGGCTGCCTTTGAGGGGCTAAAAACACCCGCTCTTATCACTGGTAACGGAACGGTTCTTTCGCAAGAAGAAGTCTCCGGATCCGATGTCACCCCGCGCCAAGGAGATCGCGAGGAGGGTCGGGTCGTCCACGCCGATCTCTCCACCCACTCACTCCGCCTTGATGCCCCGGGTACTGAAGCAGCTACGGAATTCATGATCCCGCTCGCCGAGACCCCGGCGGGAAGCCAGTTGGTGGCCGATGTCGGAGGGCTCGATCCTGACTCATGGATCGAGGTGAAGGTGAATGGCGAATCGCGCGGCGTTCTGGCTCCTGCCCTTGTGTCGCTCTGCGATCCCGGAACGCTTCTTTCCAAATCGGGACGACTTCGGATCGCCGGATGGAGACCCTGCGCCCTACTCCTTCCTGCACGACTCTGGAAGCCCGGCGAGAATTCCCTGCTATTGACTCTCCACCGAGCCGCCGGCGACGAAGGAAATCCTGTCTATCTTCGAAGTGTAAGCTGCGACCTGCTCTTCTTGCAGGGCGGCACCCCGTCATCTCCTTCCCCTCTCTCAACCACCCCAAAACAACCATCCGAAGCTCACGCCACCGAAGAGCAGACACTTTCGACCGGTTCCAGCTATGGAAATCCCTCCCCCTCCCTCTTCCGCACGGCTCCACCTGCACCTTCCGGATCTTGGCCGGAATTGTTTCCTTAAACGACTTCTAATAAACCCATGAACACATCCCTCCTTCTTCAACCTGGAAACCATCGCTCACGACTCGGTCGGAAATCGGGCTACACCCTCTTCGAGATCATGCTTGTGCTCGGCATTATCGCCGTGCTGGTCGGATCGGCCATCTACATGCTCTCGGGCAACATCGATGTGGCAAAGGAACAGCGTGTGACCAGCGATATCCAGGCGATCTCCATGCAGTTGCGCACCTACGAGATGATCAACTACCGGAAGCCGACGACCGAGCAGGGACTCAAGGCACTCGTCCAGATGCCCTCCTCGGATCCGAAACCGCGGCAGTGGAAGAAACTCATGGAAGCTGTCCCACTCGACCCGTGGGGTAACGAATATGTCTACCGCAATCCCGGAAAGTTCAAGACGGACGGATTCGATCTCTACTCGTTTGGACCGAAGGGAGTGGAGGGTGAGGGCAACATCGGCAAATAGCGCCTCCCGGGCGGCGGGGTTCACCCTTCTTGAGATCATCATCGCCTTGGTGCTGGTGGCGATCTTGATCTCCGCGTCGCTTCCCTACCTCTTCGATTCCTACGCGAGCGCGGAGGGGGATCGCGCCTCCGAGGCGATCACTGGCAAAGCCCGTGACACCCGTCTCCTCGCCATTCAGAAAGGAGAGATGCAGCGCTTGATCCTCACACCCAGCGGCATCAAGGGGATGGCATTACCCTCGGGATGGACTCTGGAAGTAAAGGGCCTTAACGATAGCAAATTTCACCCGCCGGGACGCGAGCAGGCCTGGAACTTTTCCAGCGCTGGGATCTGCGAACCGCTGGTTATTCGTCTGCGTAAAGGGGATAAAACGCTCGAGACCTCCTTCGACGCATTGACCGCCCAACCTCTCCATGACGACAACTAGGATGCCTTTGGAAAAACGGCCCGAGGGCTTTACCCTCTTTGAGGTGCTGATAGCTCTAGCTGTCTTCATGCTTGCCGTAGCGGGATTGGCGGCGGCGCTTGATACGGCCCTGCAGGCGGCGCTTGATGTCAGGGAGCGGAACCAATTCCGATCAATGCTCGAATCGCGCCTTGCCTATTGCCAGGCAGATCCTCCCCAAGCGGGATCACCCAGAGTGATCGAGGCCGACAAGAACCATGGCGTCCGGATTGAGGAATCCGTCGAACCCTACCCGGCCAAAAACGCCCAGGGAAGCGAACTTGCCGGACTCACAAAACTCACCATCAAGATTCGGTTAGGGACACGCTCCGACAGTGCCGAAATCCTTATAAACCAACCATGAACGCGGAATGCCTTCGTCATGCCGGAAAGCGGCGGCACGCCTTCACCCTGCTGGAGGTCATCCTCTCTATGGGGATCCTTGCACTGCTGGCGTCCTCGGTCTACGCGATCGTCGGCTCCTCAATCGGGGCCTCTCGCATTGCCATGGATCAGCAACTCGGACTGCGGCGTCTCGACTCCTTCCTGAGAGTAACCCGTGACGCCTTCCTGAATCTCCCTCCTCAAGGAACCGTCTCCCTGCAGATCGCCAGAGCTCGGGGAGGCGATCCCGAACCTCAACTTGTGCTCGGCAACGTGCAGGGTCTCTTCGGTTTGCCAAGTCTGGGGGGAGGATCCTTGGTGCTAGCGGCAAGACCCCGCCCCGACGGAACAAGGACGATTGCCTTGCTAACGATCCCCGCAAATGCCTCCGACAGAGAAGTGGAACAGGCTCTCTCAGCTCCGGGAATCCCCCTCATCCCGAAAATCAGAACACCCCGGTGGTCCTTTTTCCAAGATGGAGCTTGGAAAGAAGAATTCCCCTCCGGAAGCCCCCGTCCGGCCCTAGTCAGGCTCCAGGGTGAGATCGACGGTCTTCCCGATCCCATCGAGGCGATATTTTATCTCCCGCCGGTGACGACGCCAGCAACACCATCGCCCACCCCACCCCCCGGTTCATGATCGGGATCACAAGAAAACAGCGATCGGAGGGAATGGCCCTCCCGATGGTTCTCTGGGCGATCGCCCTGCTGACCGCCATCGCCCTGCTACTCGCCGGGATCATCGGTGGATGGATCGACGAGGAAGCACGGGCAGGAAAGCTTTTTAGGGCACGCCAACAGGCCCTCTCGGGAATCGCCGTGGCGATGAATCAATTAATCCGCCCCGGCGACCCCCTTCTCAAGTATCAGTCCAAAAATGGTGAGGAGGGGTATTCCGTGAAAATCAAGGATGAGTCGGGCCTCATCAATCCAAACTACTTTCTCTCCCAGACCCCTGACAGGAGAGATCTTCTCAAATTGCTCTTTCTGGCATGGAAGGTGGATCAGGTCTCCGCGGAAGCTGCTGCGGACAGCCTCTATGACTGGCAGAGCCAGAGTCCGTTTCGCTCCCTCAAGGGGGCAAAAAAAGCTGATTATGAGGCCGCCGGCAGGTCTGGGCTTCCTCCGGGAGCTCCCTTTATTACCCCCGAGGAGATGGAACTGGCGCTCAACTTTGAGCCGATTATGCAGGCGAAGCCCGATTGGAAAAACTACTTCACCAGCTTTAATCTGGGTCCAGTCAATATTCTCAGGGCACCAAAATCAGTCCTCACGGATCTGCTGGGACTGACTCCTCAGCAGGCCGACAATTGGATGCTCCTGCGTGCCGGCAAGGATGGAATCGAGGGGACCGAGGACGACGTGAAACCCGAGGACATCAAGGCTGCAGCCTCTCTCATCGGGGCGAACGGACCGCAACGCACTCTCCTGCTCTCATCAACTGGGGTCTCCGGGAACATTCCCCGCATCGAGAGCACTGGGTTCTGCAATGGGGTAAAACATAGGATCACCGTGATATCAACAGATAATGCCCAATCGCCGGGTGCTGTGCTACGATGGACGGAGGAATGATCCAGATCCCCAGAAAAACCTCGCGTTCCGATGCACCCGCCGCCCCGCGCAAGGAGTGGTCGGGAGGAGTCGTGCTGGAGATGGCTGGCGCTGAATCCTGTTGTTGGTTGCGTTGGCATTATCCGCGGACTGGGGAACCAGTCCTACTGGCTGAAGGTAATTCCCTTCCCAAAAAAAGCACCCGGATCATCGCTCTCCCCACTCGGTCACTCTTTGCATGGCCGCTTTGGATCGCCTCGGAGGGGGAGGAAACCGAGTTGGTACGCCTCGAACTTTCCGGAAGGCATCTGCTCAAGCGAGGAATGGAGGAAACGCTGACCCTTATTCCTGTTCTCGAGGAAGAGAATCGACGGCTGGTACTCGCCCTCGCCACAGAGGAGCCTTTCCCGGGCGAGGTGATGCCAAAAGCGTGGCGCGACGCCGGGCGCTTTGTAATCGTTCCCCACCTGTTTGAAAGCGTAACCGGGAGCGACCTGATCCTCTGGATGGAATGGGAAACACTCCAGATGGCCTTTTACCGAGCTGGAAAAGTTGTCTGGTTCTGCGGACTCCGTGAGCAGGCGCTTGGTGACATGGTGCTGAGAAGTGCCCTGAAACTTCTCTCCGACCGGGTCCTCGATCACCTTCCCTCCTCTGTCACGATCACCCGAATGCCTCGGGCATCGGCCGACCTCTGCGCAGCGGAGATCAAGAGGGTCCTTCCCTCTGCGCGAACCCGACTCGAGCCCCACTCGGTCACCGTAAATGATCTTCACCCGCCGTCACCGAGGCTTCCGGAACGCATCCTCGACATTCCCCCTTCCGAAGCCCGGAGCGAGCGAATCCGCAGAAAAAAAACCAACCGTCTTCTCTCGATTGCAACCGCCGGCGCGGTGATCTACCTCCTCCTGCTGGCGTGGGGGATCGGGGATCTTCTTATCCTCAAGTCCTCCTTGAACTATCTACGCAAGGAAACCTCGCTTCTGGAGGCTCCCTCGATGCAGGCCCGGAAGCTGTCAGAGCGTTGGAACGCCCTACGCCCCGCAATCGATCCCTCGACCTACCCCCTCGATCTTCTGGCGGCCGTTGCGACCCCCACGGAGAGCGGCAAGGTCCGTCTCACCGCCTTCACGCTCGAGCAGGGGCGTTTACAGATTTCGGGTGAGGCGACCGACGTGACTCAGGCCTACGCTTTCATTGAACAACTCAAAAAGAACCCACTGCTCCAGGAGTACGACTGGACGGCGGGGCAGCCCCAGCTAGCCGGCAAAAACAGCGTCCGCTTCGAGATGGATGGTGCGCTACCCGCATCACCCCGCTCCGCCCCATGAGAACCCTCGCCCCCGGCGAAAAAACCCTTTTCCTGCTCCTTTGCGGAGCAGTCTTCCTCGCTGTGAACATGCTCGGCTTGCGTGCCTTCCTTCAGGCCAAGACCGGCCTGCACAAATCCATTGCGACTGCACAAACGGAACTGGCCTCCGACAGGAACTGGATAGAGCTGGGAACGAGCCTGAATCCAGCAGAGGCATGGATTGAGACTCATCCGATGCCTCAGCTTCAGCCCGATGATGCAAGCGCGCTACTCCTCAAAACGGAGCGTGAGGAGGCCGAGAATGCCGGCCTGAAAGTGGCCGAGGAAAATCTCCTTCCTCCCCAGAGTGGACCGCACGGGGAGATCGTCGGTGTTTCGGTCAAACTCACCGGGCCCTTCGGGGGGGTTGTCCGGATGCTTTTCGCCCTGCAGACCCCCGCGGCATGGCGTACAGTCGAGAAATTGACATTGCGGAGCGATTCCCAGCCCCCCAATGTCATCGCCGATCTGGAACTGCGGCAGTATTTCAGAACCGGCAGCAACGGAGGGAATGCCGCATCCCAGCCATCAACCCCATGATCGGAATTCACAACAGGGCCTTTTCCTCGCATACCGGCTTCCGGAGGATGCTCTTTGGAACCACCATGGCGGCTTTTTTCCCATGCTGCACCCTCGCCACGGCAGCTACCGCGCTTTGGGAAGCACCACGTGATCTCTCCGCCTTCAAACAACTACTCGCCCGATCACCCTTCTCGCTTCCCACAGCCGAGGAGAGTTCCCCGCTCGCGGAACGCTACGCCATGACCGGGATCATTACCATCGGGGGTGAGGAGCAGGTCTTTGTCTTTGACCGAACCGAACAGAGCAGGGAATTGCTGACCGGTACGCCCAACGCAAAGAACATGTCACTTGTCTCCATTATCCGTGAGGGCAATTCCCCGCTGAAGGCGAGCATCCGGGTTGGAGGGGAAACGGGCACGATCGGCTTCATGGAAACAGCTGCTTCCAATGGACAGCCCAATCAGGTTGCGGCACCCGCACCGGGATCGCCGGGCTCCGCAAATGTCACTAAAGCCGTGCAACTGCCGCCGCTTCCCCAAACTCCGCAGGTGCCAGCGGCTAATACCCCAAACGCCCCTGGCCGACGAATCATCCGCCGCCCCGTGATCACGCCTCCACAGCCCAATTCCGCCACACCATGATCATCTCAGGATCCAGAACCCTCCCGTCGGCGCTTCTTGCAGGTGCCTTCCTGTTTGTCAGCATGCTGCTGTCCGCCCAGCAGCCTCCCATGCCCTCAACGGAGCCTTCCGTAGGATCAGCACAAGCACCAGCATCCCAAAACAAGGAAACCATCTCAATCCAGTTTCCTCATACCTCAGTCAGTGAAGTGCTCACGGTCTACGAAAAACTCACCGGCAAGAGGATCATCCGCGACTCCAATCTCGCCGGCCCGGAACTCTCGATTATGGTCACCGATCCGATTCCCCAGAACGAGGCGGTCTCCCTGATCGAAAGCTCCCTACTTCTCAACGGCTACACCCTTGTTCCCGTTGATGCCAAGACGGTCAAGATCCTCGGCCCCAGCCGTCCGCCTCGTTCCGAGGGACTCCCCCTCTATCTTGAGGAGTCCCAACTCCCCCAAGAAGGCGACAAGTTGGTTAGCTTCTACAAACCGCTGCGCTTTCTCGCCCCCTCCGAAGCGGTCTCTATTCTTCAGGGTGTCGTTCAACTAAATGCCTACGGATCACTAGTGGCCGTACCAAACACCGGCGCGATCGTCATCACGGACAAAACACCGGTCATCCGCAAGGCCCTCGCTCTTCTCGATGTGGTCGATCACGAACCGACCCAGATCATCACCGAGTTTATCCCCCTCCAGCGAGCGACTGCGGAAAAAGTGGTCGAGACCCTAAGCACCATGTTCGGAGGCACGGTCAGTGGATCAACCACTGCTTCAACGCCGCCTCAGGGAGGTCAAGGTCAACCCGCTTCCGTTGTTTCCAGTGGCGGTGAGGCCCATCTCCTGAGCGGAAAAGCCCAGTTCATCGCCGACAAGCGGACCAACAGGATCCTCGTTGTGGTCAAGGCGGACAACTACAAGTATATCAGGGAGCTGATCGCAAAGCTCGACCAACCAATCGAGAACGACAATCCACTCATTCGTCCGCTGAACTATATTTCAGTTGTCGACCTCTTTCCGGTACTCGTCAACATGCTCAGAGGCAAGGATGATGCGAACAAAGATGCCAGCGCCACCGGCGGCGCCGGAGCGCAACCCACCCCCAATCAGATTCAGGGCACTTCCCAAGGAAATGGTTCAGCCTCATCCTCTGGCGGAGGAGTTTCAAACACCCCCGACAAGCTAGCAGATGTGGCAGCCCAGAACCCTCCGCAATCGGCCACGATCGGATCCGCTAGCGTGATCGCCGATTCCAGCGGCAATGCTATCATCGTCTACGGACCTCCCGAAATAAAGGCCAAGGCCGAGCAGATCATCAATCTACTCGACCAGCGACCCAAGCAGGTCTATCTAGCAGCAGTCATCGGACAACTGCGTCTCTCCGAGACCGACGATTACGGCGCCAGTTGGATCGCCAAGATCCAGACAAGCGGCACCAACAACCTCTTCGTCAACGCCCTCAATCCTGTTGCGAACGGATTCACCAACATCATTTCCTCGGGAACAAATGCTTTAGGCCTCTTGCCGGGAGCGTTGGGTGGACTCAGCGTCTACGGCACTGTGGCCAACGGGGTAATGACCTACGCGCAAGCCCTCGAAACTTCCGGCAAATTCCGGATTCTTTCGAGGCCATGCGTCTATACAAGCAACAACAAGAAGGCCACGATTTTTTCGGGACAGAACGTTCCGATCCCGGGCCAGACCACCTACAATGGTAATTACGGTGGCGGCTCCAACGCATTCCCATCGCAAACATCTTCGATCCAGTATCAACCGGTTGTCCTTAAACTTGAGGTCATACCGCTGATCAACTCGGACAAGGAGGTCAACCTTGTGATCGCGCAACGCAATGACAAGGTTGGAACCTACAACAATGTGGGAGGGGTTAATGTCCCCACTATCGAGACACAGGAATTAACAACAACCGTACGGGTTCCGAGCGGATCAACGATCGTGCTGGGTGGACTCATCACCGAAGATAAGGCTAGCGATGACGCCGGCATCCCTTACATAAACAGAATCCCGCTCGTTGGGCCACTTCTGGGAGGGCACACCAACAAGGCGAAGATCCGCCGTGAACTTGTGGTCATGATCCAACCCATCGTCGTCGATTCCAACGAAGCGATGGAAAAGGCCAGTCTCGAGGAGGGGGGGGACAGCAACCTCGGGCAACGTGCACGCACCCTCAAGGAGAAACTCCGCCCCACTCCGACACCGACCCCAAAGAAGAAAAAGTTTCCTCTCTTCAGTCTTCCCAAGATCGATAACTTTTAGGGAAAGCATTTGGCACCATGGATCCAGCCACGGAAACATCAGCTGCAGCAACCGGCGTTCAGGAACTCCTGCTGACCGCAGCTGAAAAATCCGGGTACCATGACCCGTCGGTTCTTCGGGAGGCCTTGGAGCGCGCTTCCTTTTCACAGCAGTCCCAAGTGGCAGCTATTTTGGCAACCGGGCTGGTCGCCGAAAACGAGTTTCTCCGCGAACTCTCTCTGATTCTGCGGATGGAATGGCGTGAGGAGACCGATGTCGCTCCCGCGGAGAATGTCAGCGCCCTTTTTCCGGCCAGACTCGCACTGGGTTTTCAAATCCTTCCGGAAACGCGGGATGACGATGCAAAGAACCAGCTCTCGTTGATGATTTGGGATCCTTTTGACAACGCCGCATGGCAGGCGGTCACCCACCATCATGCGGGCCCGATCCGTCTTGTCATGACCACGCGGAGACGCCTCACCGAGGCCGTCAAAGAAGCCTACGGCGTGGGTGCCGAGACATTTGATGAACTTCTGGAAGGGCGGGATGAGGAAATCGCCGCCGCGAAGGAGGAGGTCAATGTTCTCGACGGGGAGGATCCTGAAGCCTCCGTCATGAAGTTTGTGAACCAAATCCTACGGGAAGGCCTCCAGCAAGGGGCCACCGACATCCATTTCGAGCCGCTCGGGCACGATCTCCGGATCCGCTACCGGATCGACGGCGTCCTCCACGAGGTTCCCGTGCCCCCCAGGATCCGCCTCCTTCAGGATTCCGTCATCTCCCGGCTCAAGATTATGGCATCGCTTGATATCGCGGAGCGGAGACTTCCCCAGGACGGCCGCATCGCCCTAGAGCACAAGGGTCACTCCATCGACGTACGAGTCGCCACGATCCCATGCGTCCATGGGGAGAATGTCAGTCTTCGTTTACTGGGGCAGGAACGCTTCGACTTCGCAAGGCTGGGTCTTGAGCCCGCCGTGGAAAGGAAGATCCGCTCCCTCATTTCCATGCCCAATGGCATCGTCCTTGTGACCGGACCGACCGGGTGCGGCAAGAGCACCTCGCTCTACACGTTCCTCAGCTCACTCAATGTGAAGGAACGCCGCATCGTCACCATCGAGGATCCCGTCGAGCACAAGATAGACGGAGTGATCCAGATCGCCGTCAAACCCGAGATCAACCTCACCTTTGCCGGGGCCCTTCGCAGCATCCTTCGCGGCGACCCCAACGTGATCATGGTGGGCGAGATGCGCGACGTGGAAACCGTTGATATCGCGATTCGGGCCGCCCTCACGGGACACTTGGTCTTCAGTACCCTGCATACCAACGATGCCGTCGGGGGCATTACCCGACTCATCGACATGGGTGTCGAACCCTTCCTTGTCGGCTCCTCCGTCCGCGCATTCCTGGCCCAGCGCCTGGTCAGAAAACTCTGCCCCAAATGTTCCAAACCCACGGCCATGAGTACCGAGGAACTCCAGCGGATTGGCTTTCCTCTCGAACTGGCCGCGGGACTCAGGCAACCCGTTGGTTGCCAACACTGCCGCCAAAGCGGATATGCGGGGCGCCTTGCCATCATGGAGATTTGTATGATGACTCCGGCTCTTCAGGAACTTCTCCAAAAGCGGGCCACCGGCAACGAACTGTCCGAGCAAGCAATGCGCGACGGAATGATCCCCTTACGGCTCGATGGATGGAGCAAGGCCTCCATGGGGCTCACCTCGGTGGAGGAGGTCCTACGAGTCACGGCCAGCGATCTTGCGGTCATCGACGAGTAGATGGCTATTGCCCGAAACCTTGCCAGCTTTTCCATCATTGAAGAAAGCACAAGGAGATCAAACGCAAGGATCCAGCGCCCCTCCCGCACCGGATCCTTTTTCTGAGGAGTTTTACTCCCACCTCGAAAGTGGCAGGAACTACTCCCCCAGAACGCTCCGATCCTACCGTCAGGCGCTCTCTCAGTTCCGGGCCTTCCTCCCCGGCAAAGCGTGGGAGAGCTTAACGGCCGATGACTTCAGGGCTTATCTCTTGGATCTGATGAAGCGTGACCGCTCACGCGCGACGATCCGTCTCTCCTTCGCGGCCCTGCGCAGCTTCTATCATCACCTGAGCGAACGGAACCTCATTGCTTCCAATCCCCTCAAGCTGGTCTCCCTCCCGAAACTTGAAAAGAAGCTCCCCCAATTCCTGACCGTGCCCCAGGTCACGGCCCTTATGGAGAAGCCGACCTCCAAACAAAAATCCAAACAGGCACCGGAGTGGATGGCGGCACGCGATGCGGCGATCCTTGAGCTCTTCTACTCCTCCGGCCTGCGTCTGGCGGAACTCGCCTCGCTTGATGTCAGGGATTTTGACCCGATCGGTGAAACAGTGCGCGTCATGGGAAAGGGATCGCGCGAACGGATCGTTCCGGTAGGCTCACTGGCCCTGGAGGCGATCTCCCGTTACCGCCATCAGGCGAATGTCCAGAGCGGCCCTCTCTTCATCAACAAAAGTCGCAAGCGACTCGGCCATCGCTCGATCTGGCTCCTGCTCAAAACCTACGTCCGCGAAGCGGGGCTACCGGCGACACTCAGCCCCCACAAGCTGCGTCATTCCTTCGCCACCCACCTGCTCGACAATGGAGCTGACCTGCGAAGCGTTCAGTCGCTCCTGGGACACGCCAGTCTTACCACCACTCAGATCTACACCCACGTGACAACCGAGCGCCTGAAGCGCGCTTACGACGCGGCCCACCCAAGGGCGTAGCTCTGAAGGAAGAATCCTTCTTGAAGATGAGAGAAGATATTAACGATCATATGAATCGTTATATTTTTTGAAAAGTGGTGATTTTTCTCGTCCTGAGACATCTTTCCGCTAAAATAAGAATCTCTTTCTTAAAATTTCAAAAAAGAACCATCCGGAACCAACAGAAAACCCATCAGGAAACCAATATATCACGATTATTCCTGTCGTCTTTTATTATGAGCACCGAACCAACCGCCACGAAGCCTCTCGCCGCCAATGAGGGAATGAAAATCAATTCCCGCCACCTTCGCGGCAACATCGCCGCCGATCTGGCCGACACCTCCACGGGCAACATCTCCGAAGAGAGCAACCAACTCTCCAAGTTCCACGGTCTCTACATGCAGGATGACCGCGATTTGCGCAACGCACTCAAGAAGGAGGGTAAGGAAAAAGCCTTCGCCTTCATGCTCCGCGTCCGTCTCGCCGGGGGAAAGGCCACCCCAAAGCAGTGGCTCGTCCTAGACAAACTGGCCGATGCCGTCGCATCCCCTTCCCTCCGCCTGACCACGCGCCAGACCTTCCAGTTCCACGGAGTCCTCAAGGGAAACGTCAAGAAACTCATCAAGGGGATGCACCAGGCCCTGCTCG
>Ga0114962_10002465_pt1 | contig 15413 bp, 10 predicted proteins | sample C_130820_MF_Meta_FD_87017 | JGI IMG/M metagenome (GOLD analysis project Ga0114962, IMG submission 87017) | Freshwater microbial communities from Lake Croche, Canada to study carbon cycling - C_130820_MF_MetaG | ecosystem: Environmental > Aquatic > Freshwater > Lake | place: Lake Croche, Canada...
ATCGTGAAAAATTTCTGGAACACCCTGCAAATTATTCTGCGGTAACAACGCCACTACTTATTGGAGATCTTGAAGCACAAGCTAAAAGAATAGATGATTTAAAAGGAATTAAAGATGATGATTCAAATATTACAAAAAATCATGAACTAATAACTACTTTAGATGCTCGTAGGCAATTTATAGATGCTAAGAAAGGTCTTGGTCCAGCAGCTAGAGCATTTTCACAACATATTTGGAATCAAGTAGCTCAATTTAGGCTTACAGGCCATTATAAAGTTCCAGGGCAATATACGTTTCTTGGATTAAATGAACCAGGTAAACCTAAAACAATTTATAATCCGTTTACAACTGAACGAGTTCCTCTATTAGGTCAAGTATATAATGAAGGCCATCAATTAATTTCTGAGGCACTTGCAAATCTTACACAAGCCATACTCGAAGCAGCTAAAAATCCAACTGCATTTAAATTAGGAATTAATACAGATAATATAGGAGCAATATTTAATCAACTGTTACAAGGAGCCGAAGGTTATAAAATAGCTCTTCTTGCAACACAACCTATTGTTCAAGATTTTTTACAAGCACGCAAATTAGGCGGATCACTTAATTATCAAACTAACATAGCACAAAAAGATGTAGAAACAGGTATAACTGAATCTTCTCTTAGTATGGATAAAATAGTAACTAAACTCCTATCTAAGTACGGAACTACTGTTAAAGATGCTGTTAAATCTGCAAATCTTTTAAATAAATTTACTCAAGAACAACTTGAAAGTGGTTTAGCTAAAAAAACTGATCAAGGTGCATTTTTAATAAAATATTTAGAAATGGAAATGCAAGGTAGTCCTGCATTTACCTTTAACCAAAGAATTAACTCAGATACAGTAGCTATAAAAACATTTATGGAACTTAAGAGACATAAAGCATTGTCTCAAAAAGTTGCTTCAGATGACTATATAGATAACCCAGAAGCTTTAGATAAAACATTTATTACTGAAATAGATAATGCTACCTCTCAAATAATGCAGGGTTTTGATAAATATTTCATGACTTTGCATCCAGCATTTTCAGATTTGAATGATACAATGCTTAATTTTGTAGGTTCTCATCCTATGGATGGAGATGCACGAGACAGAATTCTTAACAAATTTACTAACCATACAATAGACTTTTTACTTCAAACTTTACCAAATCCCCAAGGAGAATTCCTTTCTACTAAATCAAAAGATTTAATGATTGGTGAGAATTCTATGGGCATGTTACTTGCAGACATAAAAAAATCTAAAGCAGGTGCTGCAAATCTGTGGAAAAATTTGCAACCAATAATAAATCAAGAAGGTAATGCAAATACAATGAAGATTCTGAAAATGAACCCTACTCCACACGAAATCAAACTTTTAATAGATGAAGTAAATACTAATTCTGCTCTGTCAAAAAATCCTAAAATACAAGAATTTGTAAGAAATCTTGCAGGTTATAATATATTACAAGCAGGATTAAATTCTTCTAGAAACTCTATAAATAAGATTGTTCCTTATAAACTACACAAAGATGTAGTAGAATTTGTATTTAGTCTTTATAAAGAGCATTTAGCAGCAGATACAATGCACGATTGGATTTCTCCAGACCTGCAAAACTCTCTGCAAGAATCTTTCTTTAGAACTAACTGGTCTGATGAAAATCTTATAAAATCTGTAAAAAAACTAGAAGTAAAAGATGGTGATGAGGTGGGTGATTATTCTATTGTGCCAGGCAAACCAGGAATAATTTTTTTACCAAACGCACATGCAGCAACTAAATATGATTATATAAAAAATGTAAAATATCTAGGTAAAGGTGAAAAGAAAACTGCAACACCAACTTTATTCAGAAAACTTGCACAAGACAAAAATAAAACTTATTATTCCAGAATAAATCCTTGGGGTAGACCCGGCATTCACGTAGAAATAAATCCTACAAATCAGCAATCTATTCATCCAGAAAATAAACCTTTTGATGAAAACGCAGAAGAATTTGTAAATAATCAAAGGACTTTGTTAGACAAGATAAATGTTGTACCTTTACCAGAAGATAAAGATTTGGAACAAGGAGATTTATTTAATCAAACCACGGCAGAATCAAAAACTGGAGAAATAGAAAAAATTAAACCAGGTATAGAAAAAGTTAAAAATACTGGATTAACTCCAGAACAAGGTAATTCATTTATAGATTTATTGCAACCGTTTATTTTACAACAATCATATAAAGAAAATAAGGGTAAAAATGCAAACGACATGTTTCACATAGGATTAATGTGGAGCCGTAGAAATGATTCAAGATATCCTAATAAATCACAACCAATATCTATAAAAAGTAGAGATTCTGCTTATGGATACACTATAAAAGATCAGCAAGGACGAGATTTGCCAAAATTAACTCAAGTGCAACCTATTTTAGATTTTATTCAGTCTAAATTAGGTATTGATATGAGTAATTATGATTCAATGATTGGTAATATTTATGAAGAAAATACATTCATATCTCAACACAGAGATATAACCGAATCTTCTGATGCGAGTAAATACCCCGTTATCGTTATAAATCTTGGCGCAGATGGTAAAATTTTATTTGGAGAAAATGCAGATACAAAACTAGGCTTAACTAATGGTTCTATTTATGCATTTGGGATTAATGGAGAAAACAGATATGAATCACATAGAACAGTTGATAAACTAGATTCTAATACTCCTTTGAAGCCATTAGAAATGCCAAATGGTAAATCTATAAAAGATTATAGAATTACTCTTACATTTAGACGTGCTCAAGATTTAACTCCTGAAATGCCTAAATCACCAAAACGTATTGGAGAACCAGTAGCAACTAAACCTGGACAAATTACTAAAATGTCTGATTTAACAGATCATTCTGGAGGAGCTTATGGTGCAGATACAGATTGGGATATAATAGGTCGGAAAGAGTTTGGTTTAACTGATTTTAGACACTATAGAGAAGAAGGAAATGCAAGTTTAAGTAAAAGGCTACGTGACCTTGGTGTTAAGGCTACAATCGTCTCTAAAGAGGATTTAGCTACTGGATATGCAGAGTTAGAAAAAGTTTTTGGTAAGAAATTTTCAAAAAGTCTTGAAAATGATTTAAAAGCTAGAAACTATTTGCAAGTTAAAAATTCCGATGCCGTTTTTGCAATTGGAACTTTTAAAGCACCGGAAGTAGATAAATCTGTACCAGATAATACAATTGATTCAACTAAATCTGTAAAATCTTATAAATTTACTCAAATTGAAGGTGGTACAAATGCAGCAGTACAAATGGCAATTGCAGTAGGAAAACCAGTGCATGTTTTTGATTTAACTTCAAAAACTTGGAATGTTTGGAATGGAACTAAATTTGTACAAGAAGAAACTCCTATTTTAACTAAAAATTTTGCAGGAATCGGCACTAGAGATATAGAAAACTATTCTGTAATGAAAGATGGTCAATGGGTTTCTAGACCTAGTTATAAAGGAATGGCTGCTGAAAAATCTGCACAAAATGCAATTCGTGATGTTTATAAAAAGACCCAAGAAAGCATTGGGCAGCCCACAACTCCTTCAGAACCAATACCAGAAGAAAAAAATACTGATATTGTACAACATAGCAATTTTGCTAATATGATAGATAATGCAAATAAAGTTGTTAATTCAGGCAATCTTATACAAGATGTTGATGGGTCTTATTCACGCAGTAAAGAGCCACAACCAAATCTATCTTATCACATTGATAAAATATCTGGTAAAAAAATATATTTTGATGAAAATGGAGATTATTATTGGTCAGATGATAACAGTTTTAAAGTGTATATAAAATCTAAAGGTGGCAATCCATTTGGTGAACCTATATATGACATAACCCCTGTAGAACCAATTAATTGGCAAGATAAAATATCTGAAATATATCAACAGAAATATGGTAATGCGCCAGAAATAGTACAAAAACCTAGTGCAAAAATAACTGAACCTGGTAGATATATAACATTTAAAGGTGAAACATATATTGTAACTAAATTTAATAAAAATGATACAATACAAATATATAATCCTTTAAAAGAGGGTGTCGAAGCAAAAAAATCTATTGCTGGACGCAATTTAGAATTATTGGAATATAAAGCAAATATAGTAACTTATAAAGATATTGATTATATAGTAACACCTAAAAACACTATAATTTCTTTAAAGACTAATAAAGTAATGAATTGGGGTGAAGAAAATGGTGATAGAAAAAATATTTTAGATTTGGCAAACCCACAAGAAAAACCAACAAAATCTAAAGAAGAATTTGTTAGTAAGTCCCGTGAAATATATAAAATAATGAAACAAGCAAATGCAACAGAAGAAAGTATTCTGGATGCAATAAAATGCCTTTAAGAAAAAATAAAATTAGATATGCAAGCCTGTCCAGATAAAAACAATCCATTATACCAAGACTTAGAAAAAGAATTAGGTGAGATAAACGCACTAGCAAGTTTTCACATGCTTGGTACTGGAGAAATTCCTAGTATTGAAAAAGCTCGTGAATTATTAGAACCAAAACAAAATATTGAAAATAAAGGTTTTGGTGTTGGTATATTGAATCCTAAATATAATCAACTATCTTTTGCAGCACAAAAGCATCTTGGTGCTTATTTGGAAAAATCTCGCGGGTTATTGCCCCCTCAATTTTTTGACGAAGGCACTAGAAAATTATGGGTTAAGTCTAGTACTAAAAAAAGTAGTAAACAATATAATATTATAGATCCGGAATCTGGAGAAATAATTGCAGAAAAGCAAAGGCTTGATATAAATCAAAAACAATCTTGGCAAGATAAACAAACAAAAGTTGCTAATGAAATTAATGATTTAAAAACTAAATCAGAAGAACAAAAAAAATATGGAATAGGTGAAATTGTTCTAGGAAAAAGATCTGGAGTAGAAAAAGATGTATCTGTAGCAAGAAAAGTTGCATTTTTAGCGTATCTAAATAAACCTTCTAAGGAAAGATATGTGAGAACTGCTGCAAACTATTTATATGAAGGAGCAAAGTTTAGTGGGGTAAATATTCCAGTAACTATTATCGAAAAGATGCTAGAAAGATTTCCAAAAGAAATTTGGGATTATATTATAGCTAAAAAAACTGTTGAAGAACCTACATTAGGTGCATTAACTCGTGGCCATATTCCAGAAATTACTAGTATAAGTAAAATATCTAAAATTAAAGCAATTGAAAAAGCGTTAGGTGTGGAGCTTTTAGGTAAAGAATTTAAAACAAGAAGAAGCTATAATAATTTTGATGATAGACAATGGGGTGAAAATATAAAAATAGATCCTAAAAACAGAGGTAAATATTTATCTGCTGATATACGTGAATATCTTGAACAAAAAGGTCTTGCAAAACCCCCTATTTCTGATGATGAAGGTATGCGTAATTATGCAGAAATTCATAATATGACTTTAGAACAAGTAAAAGAACTTGTAACACCAAAAGAACAAGCAAATGAAGATGGTTTATATATAGGTACTGAAAATTATGACATGGAAATGTCTAAATTTCGGCAAAACGTATTTAATACTTCTAAAACAGATGTTGCAATGCATAATGCAACTACACAACTTAAAAAAGATATTTCTGCTAAATTACAAGAAAAAATTAAATCAGGTGCAATTAAATCAGGATGGTTAGAAACAGGATTTCATTTATTTGATATATTATTTAATAAAGTTGGATGGCAAGAATTAGACCAAGCAGGTGATCCTAGTTTTCACACCGCATTTAATAGATTAGCTGCAATTGTTCATGAACCATTTCATGTAATGCACGCATTAACTTATGGTACTGAAGAAGAACGTGCAATGAAAAATGCCTGGGATCAATTATATTCTACTAAAATAGGCAGAGAAATAGTTGATTCTATGGAGTTACAAAATAGTTCTGAACATGTTAAATATGCAGAAACAGTTGCACATTTATTTCAAGCAATAATTCTACCGCCAGAATATTTAAAAAATCTTTCCCCAAAATACAAAATTCTTTCAGACGCATACGCATATATACAGTTTAAATTAAATAACCCGGAATCTAAAGAAGAACCTTTAGGGGAAGAAACAAACAGTTCTTATACTGAAATTGAAAAGAAAGATGCTTTGAGCTTTTTTCAAAAATTTTTAAATTGGTTAATAAAAGCGTTTAATAAAGTTGCTGAATTTTTTGGAAAAGAACTACCATATTTAGAAAGAAATGTAGACATAGAAAAGGAACATGTTGGTGAAGATGAAAAACCTTCAAAACTAACTCCCTCTAAAGATTTGCAAACTCATGAAAAAGATTTTGTTGCTGCAATGGATAATTTATCTGCATCAATAGAACAATTATTAGATATAGATAAAAATAAAATAACTACAAATAAATCTGGAGAATTTTTTGCAGGTGCGGCAGACTTTAATATGGGTGAATCAAATATTGAACCTACTTCAGAGCAACCAACTCTATTTGACAATTCATTACCGTTTAATGAAGTAAAAGATAAAATCTTAACAGGCTTTACAAAATACACCCTATATCCAAAAAGAATAGGTGATATAAAACTAAAAGATTCTTATACTACTAAAGAAGGTAAAATGAATAAAGAGGTTGCAAAATCTATGCAAAATTGGGTAGACGGTATTCCTGAATTTAAATCTGCTCAAATAGAATATAGTGCTGTAGAAAATGCAATTCGTATAATGCCGAGCCAGAAATTTTTTCCACAAACTGGCAGTATCACAGGAAATCAATATGTAAATCCAACATTTGAAACTAGTTCAGGATTAACTCCAAATCAAAATGTCACACCTACTTCAGAACCTAATTACAAAAATACTAACAATCTTACACCAGAATCTTTTGAGAAATCAATAGATAAGATGAAAGATATGCAAAACAAAATAGAACTGCATGACTTAATAACAGATCCAATAACAGGACAAGTAAGAGAACATAAATATACAGAAGAACTACCAGATGGTACAAGATTTATTGCAGACGGTTCTGTAACTAGTGTGGTAGTAGAAAAGAAACTTAAAAACTTTGGTTCTGGGCTACCACAAGATGATGTAGATAAAAAAATAGCAATCATTGCCTCTGAATCAGGAACTTTAGTGCATGGTTATGCCGAAAATGTTTGGAAAAATATTCTAGACAAAGATGGCAAACTATTACCAGATTCTGAATTTAAAGAAGATAATGAACCAAAACCTTCAGAAGGAGTAAATTATAGAATATATAATAAAATTCAACCATTTATAGAGAATTTTGCAAAGACTTTTCCAGAAGGCACTAGATTTTTCACAGAAATCAAGGCAATAGATAAAGATTACAAATGGAAAGAAAGAGTTTATGATGAACAAACTAAATCTTATCATTACGAAGATAGAGTAGGTATGGGTATGTCTGCGGATTTACTAGTATTTACTCCAGATGATGTTTGTCATATATTTGATTATAAATCAACTAGTGAATTAGAAAAGAAGAAAGAAATACCTCAATGGAAAATTGTAGCAATAAATGCGCAATTACCAGAATATGCTAGAATTCTTAAGAAAGAATACGGTATACAGAAATTTGGTATGATGCGCGCAATTCCTATAAATCTTTATTATGCTATAAAACCAACTGGAAAAGTTGTAGAAGGCAAAAAAGAATGGACTAAAACACTTATAAACGCAGCAGTAGGAAATGCAACTGGAGTAAATAAACCAAAAACAGATTATTTAGATTTTATCCCAGTAGACCAAGAAGCTGCAAAAGACAAAAGAATAGATGAACTAGATAAAAAACTAAAGGCATTAGAAGAATCATTAGGCTCTACTAGAACTTCAGATATAAACAAACAAGAAGAACTACATCAGCAAGTATTAAAACTTAGAAAAGCTAGATACAACCTAAAACTTTTACAAGACAGCAACAATTTTAAAGCTCAGGTAGAAAAAACTATTGCTTTTGCACAAGAATATTTTGCACAAGCTCAAAATAATCTTTTAAATCTCACACCAATAGATAGACACAATCTTAAATCTAAATTACAGATTTTTGGTAATCTCACTACATCTTTTGCAGATGGTATGAAAAATTTAAAAGAAATCATTTCTGATAAAGATTCAACAGAACAGCAAAAGAAAGAAGCTAAAGATTTACGTGATTCTTTGTTAGAATTCTCTAGTGATGCAATAGATCTTTTAAAAACTTTTGATGAAACAGCTATAGAAACTACAGATAATTTGATAGTTAAGAATATTGGTATGCGTCCAGACATAATAGAAAAAGAAATAACTGGAATGCAACATACAGTAGTAACTCAATCAAGATTACCGTTTCAAACACAACAATTACTTTGGAAAGTCATTACTCAAAATAACTCTGAAGTACAAGATGTAATGAAGGGTATAAAAAAGCAAGTAGAAGACTTAGTAGAAAAATTCCAAAAAATCACTGGCACAAAAGACGGTAAAGCTCTTTATGCAGCAATAGATAAATATTTTTCACCTAAAACAACAGTTTATACTAAAGATTTTTGGGATAAAGTAAAAGAGGGTAGAAATCACCAGAATAAAAAAGGTGTTGAACAGCTTAAAAAATTATTTGATTTTGATCAAGTTGCTTACGATGCTGCTTACGATAAGTTTAAACAAAATATAGAAAATAGTGTATTATCTGCGGCAGAAAAGAAAAAACGCATTGAAAACTATAAAAAAAGATTTAATGTAAAATCTGGTGGCACTAACAGATACGCTTGGCAAAATAAAAGAAACTTTTTTTTAAAACCAAAAGCAGAATTTAAAAGCAAAGAGTATAATATAATTAATGATAATCCAGAAATAAAAGAAATATTTGAAGGCACCTTTAAATTAGTCCATGATAAAGCAGTAGAACTTGGGTTAGTAAAGCCAGGTGCAAGTATGTTTAAAATATTTGAAGGATTAGAAGCAACAGATGAAGAACTAATAGCTAGAGGAATTCCTAATAAAAAGTCTTTATTAGATAGATTGCGTGTGCAAGATGAAGAATTAAATCGTATACATGATATAGATCCAATTACTAGTCAGTTAGTTAGACGATTACTTCAACCTAAATTAACTAATGCGGAAGTTTCAACTGTAAATCCATTTGAAGGCACATTAAGATTATATGAACAACTACTTCAATATGAAAAGAAAAATCAATCTGAAGGTATGTTGTTGGATTTTATAACTAAAGAAGAAGCTCGTAAATTATTACATACTAATAAATTTGGCAGGTCTTCTAATAAATTAGGTAAAGAAAATCCTCCAATAGAAAATGTAAAAAACCTTGCGCTTTTAAAACAAAATATTGATTATTATCTTTACGGATTAGAACCTAATGTAAAAGATAAAGAAATAAACATTCCTTTCTTAGGTACATTTAGTGCTACAAAATTTGGTGGTGCAATTGTAGATATGTTTACTCTAAGCAAACTTGGTTGGAATCCTAAATCAGGTTTATCAAACGCTGTGGGTGGTTTAATACAGGCACATTCTAGATATGGGAAATTGCTTTTAAAAGCATGTGAGTTACTACTCAGACGAGATATAAAGTTACTTGATTTGATGGATTACTTTAATTATAAATTAGGGGAACATGCTGCTTTAGAACAATTAGATTTAACGGGTATTCCTTTTTATAGAAAAGTCAATATAGATAATATTAAAGATCTATTAATGATTCAAATGCACATAACAGAAAATTTTGTGCAAGCTGCTATTTTTACAGCAGAAGCAATGCGGAATATGTTGAATGAAAAAGGACAAATTGTTACTATTGAAGCCTATGTAAAAACTAAACCAGAATTTCAAAAACTATTTGACTTAAATACCCCACAAGTTGAAAAAGATAAATTAGAGGCAAAGGCAGACGAAGAAATAGCCGCTTTAAGAAAAACACACAATATTGCAGCAATTAGTGAAAAAAGCGAAGATGGTTCAATACACTTTACAAATCCTCTAACTGGTAAAGAAGAAGATTTAAATAAAACTGAAGAGGGCGATCTTAACTCGGAAAAAGTCAAATTTGAAAATAGAGTAAAAGATGAAAGTAAAAATGCACTTGGTACAGCAGATAGTGCAGACAGAACTGGCTCACACGGTTCGTTCTTAGTAAAACTTATTTCTAATTTTAGAAGGTGGATTACTGATATAATTAAAGCTAAATTTGGGCATATAGAACATAGCGCAATTCACGATAAAATGATTGAGGGCTATTGGAGACATTTTGCACATCAGTTTACTAAAGAAGAATTTCTTCCAATGCTAAAACATTTGTTAAATAATTTAACAGGTGGTGGATTTACTACTAGCATGAATGAATCTGCAAAAAGACAATATGAAAAATTAAAAGAAAAAGCAACTCAAGAAGGCAATATTTTTGATATTCATGGCAATCCGTTTGGTGTAACTTACGAGCAATTCGCAATGCACCACAGAGACATGTTAGGTAGAACATTTAGAGATATAGGCGCAATATTAATCACTTTAGCTCTTTTAACAGCAATAAATGCTATTGCTGCAAATGAAGATGATGCCGATGCAAAATACAGAGATATTTATGTGTCTAGATATTTTCAAAAATTCTACAACGAGACAAGCTTTTGGTTTGACCCGCGTGAATTTAAACAATTAATGGGTAATTCTGTACCTGCAATAGGATTGTTTTCAGATTTATATCGTGCAATAGCAAGTGCTATTAGTTATTCTCATAACTTTTTAACAGGAGATGAAGAAGCTATGGAAAAGAAGCATCCTCTAAAAAATACCTTGAGACTATTCCCTTTTGGTAGCACTGCAATGGATTTATTATCAATAGACCCAGATATTCGTGAAGCATTGGGTACTAAACCAGGAATAATTAGATTTTAATTTGTTTATTTCAGAATAATTCTTTATCTTTGTGTCTTAAAACCAATAATAATATGACTGATTACAAGACAATGTTTCTTACTAAGGCAACACAACGACTTAGAGATGGTGGATCAATGGCAACATTTCGACTTATTCCACTAACTGCCGATGCCCCGTTTTTGGCAGGAGAATTTGATACTACTCGAAATGTTCTAGTACTTTTATCTAAAGAAAAAAAGGGTGAATTGCAATCTATCCCTGCAATAACCGAAGCAGGAGATTATAAAGTGACAAAGACAAACAAACCTGTAATTGAAAGGCGAACTATCGACGAGTGGTTTGAAATTCACGTGGATAATATAGAGTCAATAGTTTCTTTTATTAAAACTATAGCTGTAAATGGAGATGATTCGAGCATCTATATGCCGTATCTCAGCCAGATCATACCGACTGTAAAAGGTGAAATGGAAAAGCCCAAGTCTTTAATCCTCGAAGCCTAAATAATTACCCCTTCCTCTAGATTAGTACCATTAGAGCAATCTTTTGGTACTTTTTTATGTCCTTAAAAATGCTTATATTTTAGTATGAAATACTTAGTAATAGTTCTTGGGATAATTATATTATTGCTTTGTGGAGTAATTATATATAAAAATCATCAATATAATAAATTGCAAGTGCAAACTACTGAAAAGCCAATTTTTGCGCCAGTTTTGCAAAAATCTGATAAAAATGGCAATAATTATGTAGAAATTAAGCAAACACTTTATACTCAAGACCAAATGAATAAAGTCACGGATAGCCTTAGACGTGTTTATAAATCTGGAAAAATCGTTGGGCAAGTACAAATAGTTACAAAACTAGATACAATTTCCCAGATTATACCAATTTATATCCATGATACTTTAATTACTGTTGTAGACAGCAACAGGTATATAAAACAATCATTTCAAGGCAATCTAAACACTAATTCAGGGCAATTTCACTTAGATCTTACTAACGATACAATGACCTATATAGATGCCGTTAAGTACCGTATATTTAAGGCAAATGAGCATAATATTATCATAAATCATAGCAACCCGTATTTATCTACGATTTCTGGCAATGCAATAAAACTAAAAGAAAAAAAAGTTCAAGCGGTTTTTGGTCCATATTTTGGATTTGGCTACTCACCTATGAGTAACAGATTAGAACCAACTTTAGGGTTATCATTAACATATAATTTAATTTCAATTTATAAAAAATAAATCATGGCGTATCAAATACCAAAATCAACAATCTCTACCCCAGACCTAGACTATTATGCGTCTATGCTCTTTCAGTTACCTACTAAAGTACAGTTTTGTCATCATTCTACAACATCTTACGCAAGTCATAAAGCCTTGGATAAAACTTATGATGCATTAAATGACCTAAAAGATTCAATTATAGAAAAACTAATAGGTTGCATGGGACATAGATATAAAAATCTTAATATGATTTCGTTATCAAGTTATTATGAAGGAATGAATATGCAAGTAGCTGAGGAAATTTGCCAATTTGCCAAAAAATTAATGGATTGGTCAGATAAAAACGGTTATTCTGATATAAATAATCTAAGTCAAGAGTATCTCGGAGTGGGATCACAATTGAAATATTTACTTACTTTATCCTAGCATTTGGAAATACCAAATTAATTCGTTATATTTTATTATCTAAATAAATACTAACAATGGCTAATCATGAATGTTTAAGGTACTTCACTCCTAAAGATCCGTCAGGCTGGCCTACATGCGGCCAGATGCAAGGTTTTACAAATAACGTGGCTTTACCTTGTTTAAACAAGGGTTGTGACTTTATTGAGTTACCTGCAAAACAAATGACTATTCCAACTGGAAATAAACGCTGTTTTCACCCTCTAGGGTTGCGCTATTTCTACAGAGTTTTAAGAACTACACCAGTAACTATACAGCCAAATTCATTGGTTTGCGCCTATGATTTTCCAAAAACTCCAAATGACTGCCAATGGTTGGAGTGGTATAAAATATGTATGTAAATAATTCCCACCACAAATTCTAAGTCTTACTCAAGATTTAAGAATTTAAAAAAGATCCAAGCTATCCTTTTAAGGAAATCTGCCTGGATCTTATTTTTTTATTCAAATAAAATGCACTACATTTGATTTGGAAATACCAGAACTTTTACGTATATTTTATTATACAGGTTCTGATACAACCAACAAAGACATTGCCTTATTTAGACTTGATTGGTATCAGCTTTCATTTACTATTTAAGGCTTTTTTATTTTATACCATGCCTAAAAAAATTGAAATTGTTGAAGGTAAAAAATTATGTAGTAAATGTAAAGAATGGAAAGAATTGGATAAATTCGGTTTAGATAAAGTTAATTTATCTGGTTATGCTTCTAGATGCAAAAAATGTAGGAGTGAGGATGCAAATAAAAAATATATTCCTAAAAAACCCAGAGATAGAATAAGGGTTGATCGTGCTACGCAAAATAAAAAATATAAATATTCTAAAGAAAAACTTCAACAATATAATTTATATAAAAAATATAAAATTATTCCTGAACAATATCAAGAAATGCTCAATCAACAAAATCATTGTTGTGCAATATGCAAAAAACCTGAAAATTCTACTAACTCTACAAATGAATGTAAAGCATTAGCAGTTGATCATGATCATGATACAGGAGAAAATAGAGGACTGCTGTGTCAAAAATGTAATACTGCTTTAGGTTCTTTCAAAGATTCTATAGAAAATTTAAAAGAAGCCATAAAATATTTGGAATATTGGCAAAACAATAGTAATTTTACAAACAATATATAAAAACTAAATCAATAAAAATATGCCAGAACAATTACAAACAATTCCCAAGATTAATGCTGATGCCCAAATTAAGATGACTTTAGATTACAACGATTCAGGTAGTGTAGCTACGGCAGTGTATGTGATCAGTAAATTTTGGAAAGACAATAATCCTGAAAAACTTGAAGAACTCAAGAGATTACTTGAAAACAAAGAGCCTATAACCGAGATAGAGCATCATACTTTGCTTTGCCTAGACTTGCTCTACAAAAAAATAGTAAAAGCAGCCAAAGATCAAGGCATGACTACAGAAATCGAGTTAAAAGATGCATTTTCTACTTTTTAATCTTCTTCAAAGAAAGATACAATATCTAAAAAATCATTGTCAATTACATCATCTAAAGCTATAGGATCAATTCTTGTAGCTTTTTTTTGTTCCCCATCCATAAGGACTGAATCACTAAAAGCTTCATTATCAAAATAGCCCATATCCATTGCGATTAAATTTTCTATTTCTTCTGCAAATTGGTCATCGGGCATTTCAAAAAAGAAACTGCTAGGAAAATTTACGACCTTGCCTGTAGGTAAACTGAATTTCAATTTGTGTATTGTTTAGTTACTACAAATATACGAATTTCTGAATACTAACCAAATGCCTCGGTTTCTTGAAATTTTAAAGCTTTTACTGCATTTATAGATTCTCGTCCTGCTTTGTTGTGGTAGAGTATCTTTATAATAAGATCTAATTGAGAATTTCCCATTTTCTCAATTTTAGATGCATCCTTCTCACAAAATTTTCTGTATTCTCCTAATTGATGCTTAAACTGTTTATTTTCAGATTTAATTCTAGTATTTTCAGCCTTTAACTGAACAAACTTGTCCAACAAATCATAATAGAGATCTTCTCTTAATTCTTTTACTTTAGATTCTGTATACATATTAAGTATCTTTTATATTCCATAACATTTCATTCTGTTTTTCTTGCATTTTATCTCCAAGATCTGCCCACAATCCAATTTCTTTTACTGTTGTAAATCCAGGTTGATAACCCACATCTCCATGTCTTACCATGCAACAACCTTCTTCTTTACCTATAAATTCACCTCTTCGCCATGCATTACATAACTCAGACATTGTAGGATATTTAAGAATTGGCTTTTCTTCTATTACATAGTAACAAAATTTAATACATTCTTCTAGAGTTGGTTTATTTACATGTTGCGTTGCCACTGTAAAAATTTGCCAACTACCATCTCTTTGTTTTTCAAATTTTGGTTCATGTTCTTTTATGAATTCTAATAATTTATTTTTTCTGGTTGCCATATAAATAATCTGTAGCTTCTTTTCTTCCTTCTGGGTCACTAACCCATTCTGTCATACCAACTAACCTACATTCTTTAGGTATTCTTTGTACAGGGGTACCTCTTTCAGTAGTTCTACCAAATGCAACTACCGGACTGCAAACTAGATATTTTAGAATTTGTATTACTGTCCAAGGTTTTTTCATTACATAATTTGTACTATTTGGTGGAATTCCAATACCCCAGTAATATAATTTTTCTTTATTATTATTTACATTTTCTCGTTCTTCAAATTTTACCCAAAGATAATCCTCACTACCAAATATTCCAGTTGGTGCTTCGTGATAAAACGGATCATTAAATTCTACTTTACCTATTAAAATCCAATTTTCTGTAAATCTGTCGC